>Ga0182027_10001999_pt1 | contig 33304 bp, 19 predicted proteins | sample 712E1DmetaG_FD_121300 | JGI IMG/M metagenome (GOLD analysis project Ga0182027, IMG submission 121300) | Permafrost microbial communities from Stordalen Mire, Sweden - 712E1D metaG (Illumina Assembly) | ecosystem: Environmental > Terrestrial > Soil > Wetlands > Permafrost | place: Sweden...
ATTCAGGATTCTGTTACTTCGATGCTTTCAAAATCTCTTCATGCTATTACAGGAAAATCCAGCGATTCACTGGCTTGGGATGCAATATTTAAATACTATAATTCTACACATAACAGAGGAAATGTAGGATATACAAAAGGTGAAAAAGTAATTATTAAACTTAATCTTAATTGGAGTTCTGATGGGTCTGGTTCCATGGCTAATGACTGTCCGATTAGTTCACCACAGATGGTTTACGCTATGATAAAGCAATTAGTAAGCAATGCCGGAGTTTTACCAGCTGATATTACAATCTACGACTTAATTCGCTATGTACCGGATGCAATTTATAATAAATTGAAAACTGAGTTTGCAGGTATGCATTTTATGGGTTATTTGGCAGGACCAGGAAGAGAACTATATATTAGAGATACAACTCAAATTCACTGGGCACAAAAATTAACTCTCGAAAAAGATACTAATTTTTCTGCTAAAGGTGGAAATCCGGCTTACCTTGCAAAACAAGTTACACAGGCAACTTATATGATTAATCTTGCTTATATGAAAGGACATAGATTTGCCGGCGTTTCTCTTTGCGCAAAGAACCATGTTGGAAGTTTAAGTGTAGATGATGATAATGGTAAACCAGAAATTTGGGCGCCTCACGCTGCAGGTATTCATGCTTATTATGCAGTTCATTATGTACCGGCGTCACTTACCTGGGGACTTGCTTTTCAGGAAAGAAAAATGGGCAGCTATAATACACTTGTAGATCTTATGGGACATAAAGATTTAGGTGGAAAAACAATTCTTTTTTTTGTTGACGGACTTTATGCCATTGAAAATGAACAAGCTAATGTTTCTACAAATAGCAAATGGCAAATGGCTCCGTTTAATAACAATTGGACTTCAACGATGCTCGTTTCTCAGGATCCGGTAGCGCTTGAATCCGTTGGAGTTGATTTTTACAGAACCGAAGAAGCTATGAATAAAAATTTTACTTATACGTATGGCAATGTTGATAATTATCTTCATGAAGCAGCGCTTGCAAATAACCCTCCAAGCGGAACTTTTTATGCTCCAAATGGTGATGGAGTGCGCCTTCAAAGTCTCGGCGTACATGAACATTGGAACAATGCAACTGATAAACTTTATTCAAGAAATATAGATCCCATTAATGGAAAAGGAATTGAACTCATAAAATTATTTGGAGCGGTTACTTCAGTTAATCAAGTAAATAATAATATTCCTGCTGGATACATACTTAGTCAGAATTATCCTAATCCATTCAACCCAACAACAATTATCAGATATCAGATCCCTAAAGAAGGATTTGTTACTATTAAATTATACGATGTTCTTGGAAAAGAAATTAAAACACTTGTTAACGCGCACCAAACTGCAGGAAATTATAGTTATAATTTAGATGCATCCAAATTATCAAGCGGAGTATATGTTTATAAAATAATCGTTAATAATTTTTCTCAATCTAAAAAAATGGTGCTGATGCGTTAAAGTAAAAGAGCATTTCATAAAAAGATTAATCAATGAAATTCCCCGTGATCTGTGGTTTTGTTGCATGAGACGGGGAGTTTTATTACATACGGTATAAACCATGAAAATAATAATACTTACTTTCTGTTTTAGCATTTCAGTTATTAACTTATCTCTTGCCCAATATTCGCAAATCATTAGAACTGCCAATACTAACTCTAATCTTCAAGCTCATGTGCAGGCTATGCAGGCCCGGGCTGATTCATTGATTAATGCAGCAATTGGAACTGATACAATTACAATCCCCGGCGGTTTAATTAATGCGGGTCTATTTGAAACAACTATTAATAGAGATACAACTAAAGGTATCGGAAGAAACAATATTAATAGAATTTATAAACTGACGAAGAACACGCTTTATATTCAATACTCGGGTATTAATATTAAAAACTCCACAGGAAAATTGAGTATTGTCGGTGAACAGGGAGGGAAAAAACCGGTAATTGTAATAACCGGAGTAAATGGAGTTGATCCCGGAGAAAATTTGGTTGAAGGCAGTATAAAACTTGATAACATTCATATGCAGAATATGATTACAAACGATAGCCGTATGAATAATAATTGTTTTACCTGTAACACTAAAAATAATTTACCTCAATCAGTTGATGTGAATAATTGCTTTTTCGAATTTATAAGTCTTGATACTTTTTCATGCGACGCATATACAGGTGGAGCTAAATTCAGATTTACAAATAGTTATTTCCGAAATTTGTTCAATCCAAATCAATGGTGGGGAGGAAGGGTATTCTATTGCAAACATTCAATCGATACTGTTTGGGTTGAAAACTGTACTGTGACCGACGGCGGACTTATTTTTCTGCAGCAATACTCGCTTTGTAAATATGCTTATTATAACCATAATACTATTGTTAACAGTAACAAATACTGGCAGCTGGGAATTTATTATTTAGAAGGATATTGGGCGAATAATCTCTTCATAAATCAGAATTGGGTTGGTGAAGATTATAATATTTTAAAAGGGGGAACTGAAGATACCGACTTTCTGGAAATGGGCAATTTCGGACTCGACACGATTACTGTACAAAGAGGCAAAACATTAAATACTCTGTTTATTCAAAAAGAATTTTTGAATTCTGACGGAACTGTCAATCAGAGCAAATGCGGATTGGATAAAATTAAAGCTTTCGTTTCCGATAACGCAATGTGGACAGACACTGTATTGCTTGCACCTTATTATAAAAACATTAATAACGCATATGGTAAGGATACTAAAAATGGTATTACAGGTGCCCCTCTTTCTTATGTTACAACAATAAGACCGGCTAATACACCTTATAAAGTTATTAATGTCCCGGGCATCTGGATGAATTCGCGCACAGCTGATTTGTTCTCAGGAAAGTTTAAGAATATAAGACAACAAAACAATCACATTAATGTACAAATCAATACCGTTACGCCCGGCATTAAAGATGCTACAGTTGCCGATGCAATGGCAAAATGGGATGCCAAGCAATATATGGTTCCCGGATTTTCGAAAGCAGATCTTCAGAATACAGCATATATATTCGGCGACTGGGATCCAACAACAATTCCGGGATATAAAACGGAAGACGGAGAAGGAATTTCAAAATTTTCCGATTTGAATGAAAATTTTGCTCAAACCGGAACAGTCCTTATCTCAACTATTGATGGATTACCTTTAGGTTCTCTGATATGGAATGATGATCAAAATTCCGCATATAATTCTAAAGATGAATACACTAAATTAATGACCTCATATAATAATTTGACAAATGTAAAAACTATCGCTACTGGAATTCCGGCTATCTATAAACTTCAGCAGAATTATCCTAATCCGTTTAATCCCGTCACAACAATAAAGTATTCTATCTCGAAAGAATCGCATGTTTCTTTGAAAGTCTTTGATATTTTAGGAAAAGAAGTTGCTAATTTAGTTTCTTCAAAGCAAACTGCAGGTTCATATGAAGTCAACTTTTATCCGGCAAAATTATCTTCAGGAGTTTATTTCTATAAATTAGATACCGGTGACTTTGTTCAAACTAAGAAAATGCAGTTAATAAAATAAGGAAGATTAAATATTGGTCAATGGCAAATCCCGATTAATGGATCAAATCTTCTTATAATGATTGATTTTATTCAGTTTGAGAGTATTTCTTATAGTTAAATTTTACTATAGTTTTAATTTATTATTGCAAATCAGACATTTCCATTATAAAAGAAGAATCTTGCTATGAATACATTATTAATTAATCTCCCAACTGTGATTCTTTTCTGCCTGCGGTAGCCAGGTATACCTTGTTACCATTGGAATGATATAAACCGATACATGCAAATATTTAAGACTGTAAAGGATTATTTCTTTTTTGATATTTTTCTTTCTTCAATTTTAGCCTGTAAAATTGCGGCTTCCTTCTCTGTAGGATCAATTTCATTTGTCTTAACTGTTTGTTCAAGTGTAAATCCGATATAACTTAGCCAGCCATTGGATCTTTTTGATCTATGTTGATTAACAAGTGTGAAAAGAGAATCAGATTTAATACGCTTTAATTCTGAATTCAGTGTATCGTTTTTTATTTCAACTCCAAGTCCTTTCATGAACTGCTGTGCCATAAAAAGGTGACCTTCTGTACCCGGATGAATACCATCACCGCTGAAAGAAAAATTTGGAATTTTGCTTCTCTTCGCTAACACATAATCAGTCATTACAGAGTGAAGATCAATTACTGAAACTTTTGGAATATTCAACTTCATCTCAAATGAGGCATAATCCCCTAATACATTATTATATAAATGGTAAGGAGCAGAGAAACCATAGTCCGGTTCATTTTCACCAACGGGCTTGAATTTAGCACTTAATGTGTCGAACATGGGAGGTGTAATCAAAATCAATTTTATTTTATCCTGTTTTACCCTGTCAATCAGTTTCATTATCCCTGATTCGAAAGCCTTCAGTCGTTCACTACTTTGCGGGTGATAAATGCCGTCATTCATCCCATAACAGGCAATAACGATAGAGGGTTTAATTTCCTTCAATGCAAAATCAAGTCTGTCAAATAAACAAGGACGGCGGTAAGGATTAGTTTTTTCGGTTAAGCCTGAGACAGTTTCACTGGAAAGTCCAATACTGATAATATCAAATTTTTTATCAGGGAAGAGATAATTGAAATAGTATTCTATGAAACTTACATATTGCCCGTCTTGAGTTATACTATCTCCCAAAAAAAGAATTCTTTTACCGTTCATTAATTCCTTTTTAATATCCTTAGCAGAAATATTGGTTAATGAAAAAAGACAAAATAGAATTGTTAAGGCAAATAATGATTCAAATAATAATTTTGTAGGGGAACTAATTAATAAATGTCTTATGCGAATATCCATTTAATTCTCCAATATTTTTTTAATGTTTAAATAACCAATCAAAGAATAAATAATTCCTATTTTATTACATCTCACCATTTCAAGAATTTTAATATTGCTTAAAAAAATACAACAAGATGTTGTAATTTAATTAATGTAGAGATTATTCTTATTATTAAAAAAGCAGATTTCCTATATTTGTATACCAAATATAACAATAATGAAATTTTAAGTCAGGAATCTAATTACGAAAGTTATTGAAAAAAGAAATTAATACGGGAGATTCAATGAAAAAATCAATTCTTTTAATTCTTATTGGTAAGAGAAAAGACGAAGCAGTCAGAGTTCAGCAAATTTTAACAGGATGGGGTTGTTTAATAAAAACTAGATTGGGCATTCATGACGGTGTTCTTGATAATTGTTCGGATACGGGATTGGTCATTCTGGAGCTAGTTGGAACTGAAGAACAAAAACAAGAACTAGCGCGAAAAGTAGCAGTTCTGCCAGGCGTATCTTCAAAGATGGTCGATTTGGAATTGAACGATTCTGAGATTTAATTCGTCAAGTTGAAATGATATTTTTATCTGTCCTCTGTCAACATATTATTTATTCACGAATTTTGTTTTGGCAAAGGACAATAAAAATCTCAACTCAATCAGAATTAAATTTAAACAGGATTTTCTACTTTCTTTTTTCTGTATGCAATATTTGCAATAACGACAAATAATACCGGAACTATAATAATAGCCAGAAGAGTAGCTGCAAGCATTCCTCCAAGAACTGTCCATCCAATTGTTGATCTTGCCTGCGCTCCTGCTCCTGTAGCAAGTGCCAAAGGAGAAACACCGAAAATAAAAGCCAGGGAAGTCATTAAGATCGGCCGGAGACGAAGTTTAACAGTTTCCAACGTTGCTTCAATAATTGGCATTCCATTTTCTACACGGGTTTTAGCATACTCAACTATTAGGATTGCGTTTTTAGCCGCAAGTCCGATTAATGCAATAAGTCCTATTTGAGCATAAACGTTATCGCTGAGGCGTGGTATGAATGTAAGTGTTAAAATAGCTCCAAAAGCGCCAATAGGCACAGAAAATAATACAATAAAAGGAGCTGACCAGCTTTCATAAAGTGCTGTTAAAAATAGAAAAACAAAGATGAGCGACATCGAAAAAATAGTAACAGTACTATTTCCTGCATTAATCTCCTCTCTGCTTAATCCTGAGAATTCAAAATTGTAACCTGCTGGAAGATTTTGAGCCGCCACTTCTCTCAATGCTTGAATAGCCTGACCGCTGCTATATCCTTCAGCTGCACCTCCATCAATCTCAGCGGAGCGGAATAAATTAAAATGTGAAATCAGTGAAGCATTTTCCGTAACATGATAATTGATCAAAGTGCTCAATGGAATCATCTGACCGGCTGAATTTTTAACCTGATATTCCTTCAAATTTCTTATACTTGCACGGTACTCAGTATCAGCTTGAGCTACTACATGAAAATTTCTACCATATACGGAAAAATCATTAATATATATACTGCCGAGAAAAGTTTGAACAGTTCCGAAAACATCTGCAACAGAAACACCTAATTTCTGGCACTTTTCTCTATCAACATCAATCTGATAGCCCGGAGTGTGTGCTGAAAAGAATGTAAAAACACGGCTTAATTCAGGTCTTTTATTAGCAGCCGAAACGAAAGTTCTGATTACAGATTCAAACTGTTTTATATTATCAGTACTTTCATGCTGTTCGATTTGAAAAGTAAACCCTCCGGTCGCGCCTAGTCCCGGAATAGCCGGTGGAGAAATTACTACTATATTTGCTCCTTTTACCGATGAAAATTTTCTTTGAAGCGTTCCAATCAGTGAATTTATCTGCAGGGATTTATCTGTTCTTTGATCCCAAGGTTTCAACTGAGTGAAAAAAGTTCCGCTATTTGATTTTGTTGCTCCTGTAACGGCATTAAGTCCGCTTATAGCGGAATAATGAGCAATTCCTTGTGTTTCTTTCAGAATAGAACTTATATTATTTAGAACATCGATAGTTCTTGTAGTTGAAGAAGCCTCCGGAAGTTCAAAAGTTATAAAAACTCTTCCCTCATCTTCGGTAGGTAAAAAGCCGGTCGGTTTTAATTTAAATAAGAGTACTGTTCCGGCATAAATAACTATTAATAAAATAATAAAATAGGGCGTATACTTTATACACCTTCCAACATCTTTTGAGTACCGTACTGTGATTCTTTGAAACCATTCATTGAATTTTACGAAAAATATCATTTTTGGTTTGGCATCTTCAGCTCTTAGAAATATGGAACATAATGCCGGTGTTAGCGAAAGCGCAATAAATGCAGAGATAAGAACAGAAACTGCTATAGTGATCGCAAATTGTTGGTATAATTTTCCGACAATTCCCGGAATAAATCCCACCGGTATAAAGACTGCGGCGAGAATAAGTGCTATAGCAACAACAGGCCCCGATATATCATTCATCGCGCGTGTGGTAGCTTCGGCAGGAGATAACTTTTCATTATCAATATAATGCTGAACAGCTTCAACAACTATTATCGCGTCGTCAACTACTATTCCGATTGCTAAAACAAATCCGAACATCGTTAATGTATTTATTGTAAAACCGAGTGGTATAAAAAACGCGAATGTGCCAATTACTGAAACCGGAATTGCAAGAACCGGTATCAAAGTGGCCCGCCAATTCTGTAGAAATAGAAATACTACCAATACAACAAGTCCGAGTGCTTCAAGAAGAGTTATAACAACTTCATTAATTGATACTTTTACCACTGAAACAGCTTCAAAAGGAACAACATAATCAATATCCTTAGGGAAGGATATTTTAAGAGTCTCCATTGCTTTGGTAATTCCTTTAGCTACATCAAGTGCATTACTTCCAGGTGCCTGGTAAATTAGTAGGTAGGACGCTTTCTTTCCGTCAACAAAAGAGTTGTTAGCATAACTAAATTTTCCTAGCTGGATTCTTGCAACATCATTTAAATAAACTATTGAACCTTCCTTCGGATTCTGTCTGACAATAATTTTTCTGAATTGCTCTTCGGTGCTTAAACGGCTGTTTGTAAATACAGTGTATTCAAAAGCTTGATTTTTATTTTGCGGCGGTGCGCCTATTGATCCGGCAGCGATCTGAATATTCTGAGCTGCAAGAGAATTGACAACATCATTTGCAGTGATGTTTAGCTGCGCTAATTTATCCGGTTCAAGCCAAATACGCATGCTAAAATCATCGGCTCTTGTAAAAATATCTCCTACTCCGTTTACACGAAGAAGTGCATCTCTAATAAAAATATTTGTATAATTATCAATAAAAGTAATTCCATGACTATTACCGGGTGAATAGATAGCTACCAGCATTAAAATGCTAGGAGTTCTTTTACGGGTTGTTATTCCAAGACGTTTAACATAGTCCGGAAGCTGAGGTGTTGCAATTCCCACTCTGTTCTGAATATCAAGTGCGGCTATATCCGGATTAGTACCTACATTAAGAACAACATTAATATTAGACCGGCCGTCGCTTGTACTATTGCTGGCAATATATGCCATTCCGGGAGTTCCATTTACCTGTGACTCGATTGGCGTAGTTACAGTTTGTTCTACAGTTTGTGCGTCTGCGCCGCTATAAAGGCTTGATATTTGAACTGTTGGAGGAGTAATGTCGGGATATTGGCTTACCGGTAGATTAAGTATTGCAATTAATCCGATAATGACAATTACAATTGAAACTACAATTGCTGTTACAGGTCTCTTTATAAATGTATTCGCGATCAAATATTTCTCTTCCTATTTACTTTGCAGCAGAATTATTAGCAATTGAATTTAGATTTGAAGATACAGGAATCACTTCTGAATTATCTTTAATTTTCTGAATTCCATCTACAACAATTTGGTCGCCGGTCAGCAGACCTTCTTTCACTATCAACATTCCGTTAATATCATCTCCAATAGAGATTTTATGTTGCGACACTTTATTACCGGAAACTACAAATACGAAATATTCACCCATTTGTTCTGTAACAGCTTTGAATGGAATCAGTAATGTATTCTCACCGCTTCTATTTTTAATGCGTACATTACAGGTAAGACCCGGTTTCAAAATATTTTTTGGATTAGAAAAAATCAGCCGCACCTTTATAGTTCCGGTTTGTGAATCAACTGAACGGTCAATGAGACTAATTTGACCGAAATAGGGGTACAATTTCCCATCAGGAAGAATTATAGAAAATATAGAATCTTTTTCACTAACCTTTCTTTGTAACAAATCATTAAAGCGGCTTATAAGTTTTTCATCAATAGCAAAATCGACTGCAATCGGATTAACTGAAGAAATTGTATTAAGCATGGTTTGGCCACCGGTAACAGATGAACCAAGTTTTACAAGCGAAATTCCTATTATACCATCGAATGGAGCTTCAATTATTGAGTAACGTAAATTTGTCTGAACCGAATTAACATTTTTTTCAGCGGCAACTGCTTGCATTTTAGCGCTTTCAAGATCAGCTTGAGCGTGTTCTTCAACCTGTTTGGCGATTGCATCGTTACGAGCGAGTTCTTCATAACGATTTGCATCCTGCTGAGCTTTAAAAAGATTAGCCTTAACAGAATTTAGATTTGCGACTGCCTGCTCATAAACCGCTTTGTATTGCTGTTGATCAACTGTATACAATTTCATCCCTTTAGAAACCTGTTGTCCGTCTTTGAAATTGATAGCTGTAATATATCCTGAGACTTCAGGTCTGAGATCCACCTGATTAAGAGCAGTTACAGTTGCCGGGAAATTATTATAAAATACGGCTTCAAGCTGTTTTACCTTATATACAGTAACAGGAGTTGCCAAAATTTTTTGTTGAGCGTTTTTGTCTCCGCCGCACGAAACTGCTATAATACCGGCAAAACCGATAATACATATTTGTAGTATTGATCTTTTCATGTTCCGACTTTTTATTTAATATTGTACAATTCCTAATGCTTTTTGCACATCTAGTTTGCTAATCAGCACTTCGTATAAAGAATTAAGATAATTAGTTTGAGTATTTCTTAAATCAGTTTCAGCTATAATTACTTCTAGATATGATTTAACGCCAGATTTATATTGAAGCTGAATTGTGTTATAAACTTCTCTGGCTAATTGAATATTCTCTTTTAGCATAATATAATTAGAAAAATTACTTTTATATTCGGCAAGTGCCTCAGTATATTCAGAACTGATAGAATTTTCTATAGCTATCAGATCATATTCATTTCTATGAAGTGAAAGTTCCGCTCCCTGAATTTGATGATAACGTTTCCCACCTTCGAAGATAGGGAAAGAGAACTGTACACCGATCAAGGAATTAGGATAATTATGATTATAGAGAACTGCAAATTTGTCGTTCATAAAGTTAAAATTATAGGTTCCAAAAGCGGATATATTTGGTATAAAACTCCACCTGCTATAATTCAGAAAGTCTTCAGATAAACGTCTTTGTGTTTCAACCAGTTTATATTCAATCCTACTCGCAAAGCTTAGAGATTGGGATGTATCAATAAACGCATTTCTCTCCATCATTGTACTATCTAATTCAATTTGAAAATCCCTATTGGAATTATAGCCCATAAAGTTTTTTAAAAGAGAATATCTAACTTTTAGGTTTTCTTCTTGTGTTTTAAGTTCGGCAATTGCATTATTCAGAAGAATAGTACCTCTTTTATAATCATTTTTATCTGCGACACCTGCTTTGTATTGTTCGAAAGCATCTGTTTGACTTCTTCGTAACCTTATAATATCTTTTTTTACAAGATTGATTTGAAGATCAGCCAATAGAACTGAATAAAAGGCTTTGCTGACATTTATAACAATATCAACTTTATTCATAACGGTATTTTGCTTTGCGGCTTCACGTACGTCGCTTGCCGAAGTTGCAGCAAAAAGAACATCCCGCCCGAAGATGGTTTGAGTTGCTGTGAATTGTCCGCTTGAAGAATTAAGTGTTCCGGCCGGAAAAGGAACTCCGCCGGAAATTGATACCGGTAATTGGTAATTATGAATTAAATTGAAATTGAAGTTGATCTGTGGAAACCAGTCCGCAAGTTTTGTTTTAATGGCCTGATCGGCTATATCTTCATCTATTACTGATTGCTGTACTTTAGGATTATGATATAATGCATATCGTACACAATTTTCAATTGTCCCTTTTTCTAATGAAGTATCCGCAATAGATTGAGACATTAATTGACCAACATTGATGAATAGCAGAAAGGCAATGCTTGATATAATAAATTTTATTTTCACTAGTTCAGATTTTTCCGGATAATTATATTAGTATTACAATTAACTCATCGATTTTCTTGTACAAAAAGTTCCATAAATTATTAAAAATATCAAAATGGATTTTCTTATTCACTATTTAAACTATTGGTTTAAGGCTATTTATAAACACGAAAAATCCGTTTCTCAATTTTAATTGAAAACTTCTTTGAATTTCTTTTCCTAATTTTCAGTTATTAAACAATGAAGATCAATTCAAGATGAAGTCCGGTCTTACCTTTTTTATAGCAAAAAAACTATAAGAGAATACAATATTAAACATTTCAAGATTCTAAAAGGTTTCTTAAGAAAAAGTATTAATATTCACTACAATTCTATATAATTACTTCCATTATGATAAGATATTGATTAAGGATAATTATTATTTTTATATTAAATAATCTTTATCATCTCAAATTATATCAGTAATTAAATTTTTAAAATACTAATTTATGAAAGATCCTTGAAAAATGAGATAACAAAATGAAAGCAAAACCAAAAATGATTATAACAAACAATTTCTTATATCTCTTTTGTGTTCTCTTTCTTTTCTTTAATATTCAAAAAATAATAAGCCATACTAAGAGTCAGGATATGACCTATATTAATTCGGATACTAATAAAATTATTGAACTAAACAGCACCTGGATGATGAAAGATTTTACACAAGGTGTTGGAATTCAAAAACAAGTTTATTTAACTGAAAATGAACCGAAAAATTGTATTCCTTATCAGGTTCCCGGTACAGTCAGAACAGCCTTGCTATCGGCTGGTGAAATACCGGATCCATATTTTGGTTATGATAACGAAAAATCTCTTTGGGTTGAACAAAAAGAATGGTGGTTTTTTAAGGACTTTCCCGTTGATAAAAATCTTAAAGGGAAATTTATAGAGATAGTATTTGAAGGCACTTCATTCAAAGGTGATTTTTGGCTTAATGGCCATCATGTGGGAGAACTAAAAGGAATGTTGAATCCAAAAGCATTTGATGTTTCTTCTTTTTTAAATTATGGGCAAAATAATCACATTGCAGTTCTTTTATCGGCTCCACCGGATTCCCGGGAAAATACTATAACGCGCGGATTAACATGGCGAACTCCCCGGGATCAATTATTCTCAATTGCCCAATGCATGTACGGCTGGGATTGGGGTCCTCATTGTGTAGGTATTGGATTATGGCAGCCGGTTAAACTCAATATTACAAATTCATTTAGAATTAGCAAACCGTATATCCGTTCTCAGATATTGTCTGATGATAAGGCTCTTTGTAATATCGAAATTGATGTGCAGAATCTTACGGATAAATCAACTGATGCCGAATTTTCAGGAATAATAATAGAAAAGAAAACTCAAAGTAATGCGGGAGAATTTATTCAACCGGTTAAACTTATTCCGGGTGAGACCAAAACTTTGAAATTCGATGTAACTATTAATAATCCTAAACTCTGGTGGCCTAACGGAATGGGTGACCAGAATCTATATATTTTGAAAACATCTATTTCGAAAAACGATACTATTTCTGATATCAAATCGACGCAGTTTGGAATTCGTGAATTAAAACTTGTTGAAAATGAGAACGTTGGAGAATTCATTAAAACAATGAAACAGGATCTAGGCGATGCACACCATCTTGGAAATGTTGTTGGATCATATCCATGGACTTTTGAAATTAATGGTAAAAAGATGTTCGCAAAGGGTGGCAATTGGATCCCAATAGATCAGCTTCTAAGGCTTGATCATGATAAATATGACTGGCTATTGCGACTTTTCAAAGAAGCAAATTTTAACTTACTCCGTGTTTGGGGAGGAGGACTATATGAAACAGATGATTTCTATGAATTGTGTGATGAATACGGCATACTTGCATGGCAGGAATTTTTAAGTAATCGTAATTTCTCTAAAATTGATCGAAAGAATTTTTTAGATGGAGTTAAATCTGCAGTGCTGCGTTTAAGAAATCACCCTAGTCTGACATTTTGGTGCGGCGGTAATGAATTTGATCCTGATGATAGTGGGAGCAAATCTGTGATTGATTCTCTTTCAATTTTATTGAAACAATTTGATCCTCAGCGCGATTTTCACCGCGCGTCTCCTTATATGGGTGATGATCATTATTGGGGTGTATGGCATCGAATGGAACCATATACAAAATATCATATCGTTCGCCCATTCCGAAGCGAAGCGGGAATAAATTCACTGCCGGTATTGGAAAACTATACAAAATTTACACCTAAGAATTTATTATGGCCGCCGGACACAACTTATATCGAATACCATGGTGAATCAAATACTAGGTTTGATCATCTGAAGAAACTGTTGCGTTATGCAAATGAATTCGGTGAGTCATCAAATATTGATGAGCTGATATTAAGAAGCCAACTATATCAGGCATTAGGCAATGAATATGACATGGAATTCTGCCGGTCAAATAAATTCAGGAACAGTGGTTTTCTTGTATGGCAGTATAATGACATTTGGCCATGTGTATCCTGGTCAATTGTAGATTGGTACGGTACTCCAAAACCATCATATTATTTTATGAAGCGGGCTTCACGCCCATTTCATATATCAGCTGACTATGAAAGGTATTTATGGAAAACCGGGGAAGTATTTAAAACTGATATTTATCTATTAAATGATACAGAAAATCCGTTGAAAGGAAATACTTATGTCGCTAAACTGATTAATTGTGAAGGTAAAGTTCTTGCTGAAAAATCCGGTATTGCAGAAATATCTGCTAATAGTTCAATAAAGATTAGTTCAATTGAATATAAAATTCCAGAAACTATGATCGGAACAACATTCTTTGTCTCAGTTGAATTAAAGAATGAATCAACAATAAAAATATCCGACGCAATTTATCCGATTGCCGTAAGCAAGACGGAAAATCTTGAAGAATATAAAAATATTTTTTCAGACTTAAATTCGATGCCCAAATTAGAATTAAATATTCAACATTTGTATTCAACAGAGACGGTTGATAAAGAAAGAATAGATAGTTGTATCATTAGAATTTCAAATCCGACTAATATCACTGCCTTTTTTATCCGGTTAAGAATGGTTGAAGAGTCCGATATGTTAAGAACTATTTATAGCGATAATTATATTTCTCTGCTTCCAGGTGAAAATAAAGCAATCCATATTAAGTTAGAATGCAAATCTCTTAAGTCATTACCAAAAATGATTCATTTTGAAGTATCGGGATTAAATTGTGTCGCGCAGAAAATAGAAATAAGGGCTGCAATAAAAAAATAAAAGAGGTTGTATTTAGAAACAACCTGGTGATTAAAATGTTTAATATGAATTCATAGATTGATGGAGATACTCATATGGGAATTCCAAACCGGATTCTAATTGTAATGTCAATTTTAATTTGCAATGTTTTTGCAAATTCAGAAGTTGTGCACGTGTGGGAAAAGCAGGAACTGACTTTTACAGCCGCTAATTCCTATAAGAATCCATATGCCGATGTAGTTATTTGGGTAGATCTGATTGGACCGGGATTTAGTAAACGGGTTTATGGATTTTGGGATGGAGGTCAGATATTTCATCTTCGGTTGGTTGCAACGAAACCTGGAAATTGGAGCTGGAAAAGCGGATCCGATCCTGAAGATCCGGGATTATCCGGTAAGTCAGGTTCATTCATAGCAGTTGATTGGACTGAATCCGAAAAAATTACAAATCCTTTACGTCATGGTTTTATTCGCGTAAGCGATAACAATCATGCATTGAACTTTGCTGATGGTACGCCTTTTTTTGCTATTGGCGATACATGGTATTCGGTCGGAACCAACCGATTCCGCTGGTATGATGATAATATTGAACGGCCAATAGGTCCAAACGCGGGTTTTAAAGATTATATACGATATCGCAAATCGCAAGGTTTTAATTGGGTCAATGTTATTTCCGCATTTCCAAACTGGAAAACCGATGATAAACCATGGCATTTAATAATGAATGATTCAGCCAAAACAACTATTCGTTCTGCCTGGCTGGAATTCGGGACAGGCAGCGCTAAAAATATGGATAACGAAGGAGGGAGACCATTTTTCTATCCAGGTAAAGTACCGGGATATGAGAATGAGTTTCCCGATATGGACAAAATAAATCCGGAGTATTTTAAATATCTCGACCGAAAAATAGATTACCTTAATGCTAACGGATTCATTCCATTCATAGAAGTATCAAGGCGAGATGCCGGATTATGTTGGTATAAATATTACGGCTGGCCGGAATCATATTCGAGATTTATACAATATATCTTTTCTCGTTATCAAGCAAACAATACGGTGTTAAGCCCAATCCACCTTGATATAATAGATGAAACTGTAAGTCCCGACGATTATACAGCCGCGATTCATTATGTTGAGAATAAATTCGGACCGCCACCGTTTGGCACTTTACTTTCAGCCAACGCTAACCCTTCAACACTCGAAAATTGGGGCGAAGATTCCTGGGTAACACTCCATCAAATTGGCAATATGCGCGAACATAACAACTATTGGTACTTAACCGAGATTTTTAATTTGAAGAATCCTAAACCGGCTCTAAATGGTGAACCATACTATTCTGGTTACAAAGATAACAGGGGACCAGGGGCAGCAAATTACACAAGAGGTGCAGAAGGAGGTTCCGACAAGGATAATGAGTTTGTTCGTTCAGGCATGTACGGTAGTTTTCTTTCCGGCGGATTGGCTGGGCATGTTTACGGGGCAGAAGGAATTTGGGGAGCTGACATCGAACCATCTGCCCCTGTCCATATGTGGGAAGCTTTTCAGTGGACTTCGGGGAATGAAATGCAGTATCTAAGAACATTTGCTTTATCTATTGGTAAACGTTTCCAGGACCTGGTACCGAATGCCGATCTGGTTTCTCCAAACAAAACAAATGAAACGCTGAGTTATGAAGGGTGGGCCTACTGTGCTCGTACAGAAGATAAGCAGATTTTTCTTGCCTACTTTGAAAAGGGATGCTTAAAATCCCAAATCCGTGGCGCCTTGCTAAATAGTGAATATAAAGCAATATGGTTTAATCCGCGTAACGGTAGTTGGATTGATGTAGGCGGCGGCAAATTAGTGGCTAACAAGATTGGTATTATTGAGTTGCCTGATTTTCCCAATGCTGAAGATTGGGCTCTGCAATTGATATATGAAGGTCCCGTGAAGAGTAAGAAATAAGTCTAAACTATGATTTTTTATTTTCGATAATATTATTGGGTTATCATAAATTAATGAAATCTAATAATATACTCATAGTTTAAAGAAGGAGAACTGTCGATGAAGTTTTATCGTATTGCATATCTTGTTTTGTTAATAATGTATTCAAGTTTTACAATGATTTATGCAGCTGGAGATTTCAAGCCGGCAAATCCAAATATTTCCCCTGAAGCAAGAGCACTTCTTGAATTATTATATAACATTTCCGGAAAATACACCTTATCGGGTCAACATAATTATCCGAATACTAAAAGTAGAAATTCTCAATTTGCTGCAAAATATATAGGCAAGACCCCAATAATTTTTAGTGCAGATTTTGGCTTTGCAAAAGATGGGGATAAGGATTCTTATCTTGCACGCCCTGATATTATCGAAGAGATTCAAAAGCAGCATAAGAAAGGTTCGATTATAACGATAGTATGGCATGCTGTCCCTCCGACGGCAAATGAACCTGTTACTTTTCAGCCGACCAGATCAAATATACCGCCTGATTCTTTAGCAAGTGTACAAGGTAAATTATTAGATAAGCAATTTAATGACCTATTGACTCCCGGTACTGAAATATACAATCATTGGTGCGCACAGGTAGACACAATTGCATCTTACTTAAAGAAACTTCAGAAGTTGCATATACCGGTACTCTGGAGACCATATCATGAAATGAATGGTAATTGGTTTTGGTGGGGAGGAAGGACTGAAAAGAATGGAACCGCTGCACTTTATAGACAGCTTTTCGACAGATTTGTTAATTATCACAAACTAAATAATCTGATTTGGGTTTGGAGTGTTGACAGACCATATTCAAAGCCTGAGAGGAAATTCTCCTATTATTATCCGGGTGATGAATATTTAGATGTTGTTGCTCTTGATGTTTATGGCAGTGATTTTAACCAATCTAATTACGATAGTTTACTCACCCTTTCAAATGGAAAACCAATTGCTTTAGCGGAAGTAGGACCTCCCCCAACTCCGGATATACTTAAAAAACAGCCGAATTGGGTTTACTGTAATTCATGGGCTGGAGGTGTTCGTGGCATGTCAAAAAAACAATATGCGGATTTAATGAATAACAGCAATATGTTATATAAAGAAGATCCGGCATATGCTAAGCTAATAGCCCCATATAATAAAATATGCGGATTAACTCCTTTTATTGCTGAAACTAAACCGGCTGCTGATTTCTCCGGTGAATGGGAATTAAATGAAGATAAAAGTTTATTAGAAAATACTGGCATTGGCTATCTTCCGGTAAGTTTAAAAATTACTCAGTATGAAAATGAAATTGCTGTTCAAAAATCATATGAAGAAGAATATACCGATAACAGAATAACTTTTGATCATTATACTCTCGATGGAAAAGACAATAAATCGGAAATGTACAATTCACCTGTAATTACCAAAGTAACCTGGTCGCTGGATACGTTAGTTGTTGATTCAAAAGCATCTTTTAAAAGAGGTGACCAGATAATAGACATGAGTTCAAATGAAAAATGGTTTTTACAGGGAAATGGAAATATCTTAGTAGTTATTCAATCTTCTAATTCGTTTAGTGGACCAATAAAATTAACTTTGGTTTTTGATAAGAAGTAATTAATATATTATTTTAAATCTCATTATTGAATCTCCTTGCCACTAGCAACGAGGTATCTGGATAACAACCTTGCATGCGCTTAGGCGTCTACATAATAGATATTCAAGATTATAAACCCGACTTTTGAAGTCGGGGTTTTATTATGATCAAGAAAACCGAGGGCCTCGGCCTGTCTGCCGCTGCGTTTACCAACCTTAGGTTGGTAGGCCACATTAATCATTTGTCTTATGCTAAAGACCTTAGAATTTCTTTGGTATTTGATCCGCTCCCCAAAATTTATGTTAATTCATCTTTCAATTTTTGCTTAATATTAGTGAGTAATTATAAATTGTCTTACATTATTATTTATTCTTAATGAGAGATTTAAAAATATCTATAAGTCAATAAACAAAATTGCAATTGACATTTTAAGGAAATGAGACTTTTATGAAAAATATCAATTTACTAAAGATGGATTTTTACATTAATTCCAAACTAAAAAATGAGCTGTTTACTCTTTTTTTTGTAGCTATTTATTTTATTTTGTTTCAAAAAATTGACGCTCAGAAATTTAATAACGGAATTGGTGTTTACCCGGGTGATCCCAAAGTAAATTTTGCTCCTTCAATGAAAATCGATAACAAAAATTATCGTAACCTTGCTTTGCACAGACCCGCATATTCAAGCAGTAATTATGATTTTAATTTAACTGCTCAATTAATAACCGACGGAATTAAAGAATCTCAATTACCCGGGTGGATTGTAACTTCTACAAATAGTGAAAAAAATGTTGCCAGAAATGAAAGAGAATGGGTCATTGATCATAATACAATGACAAGAAAAAATATTCAGGGACAGGATGCCTGGCTTCAAATTCAAATGGCAGGGAATTATAAAATTCCTGAAGTCGATAGTGTTAGTATTGTAGGAAATATATTTGTTGATAGTCTATCTCCAAAACATTGGGAAGTTATTTTAACAGGTTCAGATGATGGAAAAGAATGGACAAAACTCGCAACAGTCAATGGAGAAAATTTACCTGGAGACACGCTTACCGGCTGGTTCCGAAGATGGATGCCTATAAATACCAGAACTTTTAACTTTTCGTTTAGTTTAAATAAAACCATTCATAATAAAAATTATAGGATAGAATTAAATTCTCCTAACGCAATAAGCTGGGACGTTATGGAATTTGGTTTATGCAAAAATGGAAAACGAACTGACGTCGGAGGCCCTTATAATTTTTCAAGCGCATGGAAAAGTATGGGATCAAAGTATGAATGGGTTTACGTAGATCTCGGTGCCGAATGCTCGTTTGACCGAATTGTATTAAGCTGGATTCGTAAGGCAGCAGCCGGATCAATACAAGTTTCAAATGATGCTAAAGATTGGAAAATAATTTCAGGTATTCCGGATAACAGCGGACAGGTAGATGATATCAAATTAAATAAGAAAGAAACCGGCAGATATGTCCGCGTTCTGATGACCAAACCTGCAAGTGATGATGGTTATATTTTAAGCGAGTTGGAAGTATATGGTACCGGCGGTCCGGTTCCGGTAGCCCATCCTCAAGCTAAAATGAAAGAAGACAGTAGATTGGATCTTGCAGGAGGAGCCTGGAAAATTCAACGGGAATCTTTAGTTAAAAGCGATGGTGAAAAAATATCTGAACAGGGATTTAATGATTCTGATTGGATTATTGCTACTGTCCCTGCAACAGTTTTGATAAGTTATTTTAATGCTGGCTCTGTTCCGGAACCAAATTACAGTGATAATCAAATGATGATTTCGGATTCATACTTCTATTCCGATTTCTGGTATCGTGATATATTCATAGCTCCCATTTCGTTTAATGGAAAGAGAACATTTATAAATTTTGACGGGATAGATTGGAAAGCCGAAGTCTATCTTAATGGGAAAAAGTTAGGACTAATTGAAGGAGCTTTTACAAGAGCTCAATTTGATATAACCGATAATTTATTGCCCGGGGAGAAAAATACTCTGGCTGTCCATATAATTAAAAATGACGCTCCCGGTTTTGTAAAAGAACAAACAAAACTAAGTCACGACGCAAATGGCGGTGAACTTGGCCTTGATAACCCGACATTTCATGCTACTGTAGGCTGGGACTGGATCCCTACTATCCGCGGAAGAGATATCGGAATTTGGAATGATGTTTTTCTTTCATCAACCGGAGCTGTTACTATAGAAGATCCGTTCGTCTTAAGCGATTTACAATTGCCGGATACTACTTCTGCTGATCTTAAAATTGAAGTCACACTTAATAACCATGTTAAGAAAGATGTTAAAGGAAAAATTGTAGGAAAATTCGGAGACGTAAAATTTGAACAAAACATTTCACTCTCTTCGATGGAATCGCAAACAGTTAAATTGAATCCCTCAAGCATTCCATCACTCCATATACTAAACCCAAAACTTTGGTGGCCAAACGGTTATGGTCAACAAAACCTTTATGATGTTAAACTAACATTTATTTACGAAGACGGTAAAATATCCGATTCAAAAGAATTCAAAACGGGTGTAAGAAAAATGACCTATTCTGAAAATAACGGTGCTTTGAAAATTTTTGTTAACGGAAAGAGGTTAGTTGGGAAAGGTGGTAATTGGGGTTTTCCTGAATCAAATCTTCGCTACCGGCGACGAGAATATGATATTGCTGTGCGCTATCATAAAGAAATGAATTTTACAATGATCAGGAACTGGGTCGGTCAGACAGGTGATGATGAATTCTTTGAAGCATGCGATAAATATGGAATTATGATCTGGCAGGATTTCTGGTTAGCTAATCCGGCGGACGGTCCGGATCCAAAAGATCCTAAAATGTTCTTGAAAAATGCTGATGATTTTGTAAGACGTATCCGTAACCATCCTTCACTTGGATTGTATTGCGGAAGAAATGAAGGTAATCCGCCAAAGGAAATTGATGACGGGATTCGGAATTTGCTGTCCCGGATTCATCCCGATGTTCATTATATATCTAACTCTGCTTTTGGTGTTGTTAGCGGCGGAGGTCCTTACCGCGCAATGCCGGTAAAATTTTATTTTGATCAGAGAGCTACAACAAAATTACATAGTGAGTTGGGATCGCCTAATATGGTATCCTACGAAAGTCTTAAAAGTATGATGCCGGATTCCGTTTTGTGGCCTATTAACCGTATGTGGGGTATCCATGATTTTAATCTTGAAAGTGCTCAATATAGCCAATCATTCGTTAATATGATCAAAGGCAATTTCGGAGAAGTGAATGATTTAAAAAGATGGTTGATTTTAGCTCAGTGGATTAATTATCAGGAATATCGGGCAATGTTTGAGGCTCAAAGTAAAAATAGGATGGGTTTACTGTTATGGATGAGTCACGCAGCATGGCCTTCAATGGTTTGGCAGACTTATGATTATTATTTCGAACCGACTGCATCTTATTTCGGCTGTAAAAAAGGGTGTGAACCTCTTCATATTCAATGGAATGCTCTGAGTGACAGCATTGAAGTGGTTAATTATAGTTCAACGAAAGGTGATGACTTAACCGAAAACGTTCAATTAATAAATTTAGACGGTTCGGTTAAATTGGAAAAGAAATTTTCAATTGACTGTCCAATTGATTACATCGTTCGTTGTTTTAAACTTGAATACCCCGCAGACTTAAGCGATGTTTATTTTATAAGACTAAAACTTGAGCGGGAAAATAAAGTTGTTTCCGAAAACTTTTACTGGAGAAGCTCAAAGAATATTGCAGATACAAAGAATAATAATTCCGGAGATAATAAAACCCCCCGAAGATATAATTTCTACCAAAATTTTAAGGAGGATGATTTAACTTCTCTGAATAATCTGGCTAAATTAAAAATAGTATCTGATACTAAAGTTGTTAAAGAAGGAAGTCGTATTTTACTTACAACAACTTTATTTAATAATACTAAAACAGTCGCGCCGTTTATTAAAATAAAAGTCTTGCGTGAAAAAAGTAAAGAGAGAATTCTTCCGGTTATTTTCGACGATAATTATGTTACTCTTATGCCGGGTGAAAAGAAAGTAATTAAAATGGAATTTGAATATTCTGATACTTACGGAGAAAAACCGGTTGTTGCATTGGAAGGCATTAATATAGAATAGTATTCTATTTTACAGCTATATATATTTAAAATAACTAAAAAAATAAGAGGCTTGATTATGATTAAATCAATGTCGAAATATTTCATAATAATGTCGCTAATAAGTGTCTCATTAATAATTGGACAAGAGATACATAAAACACTTGATGTAGGTTCTTATGCGCCTGATTTCAATTTAACGGGTATCGACGGGAAAACTTATAATCTAAGTAGTTTTTCAAATGCCGATATTCTTGTAATCATTTTTACTGCTAATCATTGCCCGACTGCTCAAGCCTACGAAGACAGAATTATGAAATTGGCGGATGATTATAAAAGTAAAAATGTGCGGGTAGTTTGTATCTCATCAAACTCTCCCGGAGCATTGCGACTTGATGAAATGGGTTATACCGATATGGGAGATACGAAAGCAGAAATGAAAATGCGCGCAAAAGACAAAGGATTTAATTTCCCTTATCTTTATGACGGGGATAAACAGATAGTTGCGCAAAAGTACGGACCTCAGGCTACTCCTCATGTTTTTATCTTTGATAAGGAAAGAAAACTGCGATATACGGGAAGAATTGACGATAATGAAAAAATTCAAAAAGTTACCGTTAGCGACGCAAGAAATGCATTAGATGATTTACTTGCAGGAAAGAAAGTTGCTGTTGAGCAAACCAAAACATTCGGCTGCTCACTTAAATGGGCATATAAAAAAGATTCCGCAAGAGAAGCAATTGAAAAATGGAATACTGAAAAAGTAGAACTAAAAACTGTTGATCTAAATGAAATCAGTGATTTGATAAAAAATAAAAGTGTGAATTTGCGACTTGTAAATATTTGGGCAACATGGTGCGGACCTTGCGCAGCTGAATTTACCGACTTAATTGAAATAAACAGAATGTACCGCAACCGTGAATTTGAAATGATAACTTTAAGTACCGACGACCTTTCGGCAACGGATAAGGTTTTGAATTTTTTAACAAAAAAATATGCTTCAACAAAGAATTATCAATACAATTCAGATGATAAATATAAATTGATTGATGCTGTAGATAAAGATTGGCCGGGTGCGCTTCCTTACACTTTATTAATTCAGCCCGGAGGCAAAATCATATATAAAAAAGTTGGTATGATCGATCCGCTTGAACTTAAAAAAGCAATTGTAGGTTATCTCGGGAGATATTATAAATAACATTTTGGCAACGCACTATACTCTTTTAGGTATAGTGCATTGTTTTTTACATTGACAATCCTATCGTGCTTATTATATTTGCGTTGAGATTAAAAAAGTTTAAGAGAAATTACCCTTATTGAAATTTGAACCATTTTTATCTTATGTGAACTAATGCCTGTCCTGATTTTTACTTTACCTTTTTCTTTAACTTTACATTCGCTCCACATGCGCACAAACTCCGATATTCCCCCTATATTAACCTAACCCAAAGCAATCCAATATAAATCGATTTTTATCAGCGCTATTTTTTTTGGTTCTTTTTCCCCTAAGCGGGGAAAAAACACCCAATTAGTTATTGCAAAATGCTTTAATTCGGCGGCAATTTCATTTTATTGGAGGTAATAACAATTTACTTTGTACTTATCAAACTCGTAAAGCAGTCTTCATCTATTGTAAATTTTGCTTTGCCGTCGGAAACATGTATAACTTCTCCTTCTTTCATTCCCCGTTCTTTATCGGTTACAAAAATGTGCAGAGTTTTAATATTTTTTGGAAGTCCTTCCAAAGTAACTTTTCTATCGGTGCCGTGATTAACAATATGAATACTATATATTCCGTCTGCGATATCAGCGAACGCACAACAACTTACAACATCATTATCATATGTTACAGGGAGAATAAATGAACCTGCGGGTGTCATTCCTAATTGTTTTAAATTCCAAAACCTTTGTGTGGGATGAAGCGGCCCTTCGGTTCTGTAAACTCCGCCTCCGCTCAACAATGAGTAATCTGAAGTAAGCTGCCACTGTAAAATAGATTTAACATGAGCAACATTGCATGCTCGTACATAAATATCTATTTCGTCCTGGGCAAATGAAGATTCATTAAATATATCAGGATATTGATGAGCTTGGGCATCAGTACCTCCTTCGCCAATCAGTAATGGAAGATTTAATTCACGCGAAGCATCTGCCCAATTTGACAATGTCCAATTATCACAGCCACGCCAGGCATGAAATGAAATTGCTCCGATATATTGATGGGTTAACGGATCCTGCAGCGCAGGTTCAATAAAATCGATTGAAGTAGCATCCGAATTATCACCGAGAAGCATTTTTGTTGTCAATTCTTTTGATGCAAGATAGGCTCCTAACTTTTTAATAAAATCGGCATGCTCTTGTCCGGTCATCCTTACATTAATGCCAAGATCAGATTCATTGAACGAGAACAAATTAGGTCCTACGCCATATGCTTCTTTGAGATATACAAAATAATCGCCGATTGATTTGATAATACTTCTTATTTTTTTAGGATTGAGCGGATTTCCGAATATACCGTTTTCATTTCTGAAATTATATTCACCTACAATAGACCAAGCCGGCGGAAACCATGCGCTAATGATTATAGGAATATGTCTTGTGGAAAGTTTTTGCGCCATCTCCATTGCACTTCGGACATTTGGATCAATCTTGCCTAATCTTGCTTCATCGAGAGGATTAACATATTCTGTAGGATGCCAACTGCGCCAGGGCATTTCAACGCGTGCCCATTTTACATTTAAATTATCCAGACAATAATTTATTATCGCAGTGTCTAATCTTTCATTTTGAATACGGAAGTTTCCGCCTATGCCGTCAAATTCTCTTCCCGGTTTTTTAGAATCAATCGTGATTTGAACAGGTGTTTTGTCTATAACTCCGGAAGCTTTCAGAGTAAATGTTTTTTCAGCTGTTTGCCCGTCTTTAGTATGTCCTAACATTATACCGAGATAAATTTTATCATTTGCATTTCCGAAACGCGGATTTCCTTTTTGAATAAGTATTTCTGTCGGCTGTTCTGTTATGACTTCCAGTTTTCTTGTAGCCGAAATTACACGAAATCCTTTTACAGATGCCTGAACAAGAAAATTTCTCATTCTGAATGCACCGGGCATCCTTCCCATTCTGCGTGGAAAGAGAAAAACAGTATCTATAGTTGATGCGGTTGAATCAATTAGCTGAATCTTCGCATTTGTATAATCATCGGCGGGAAGATCAAAGCATAAAAAAGCTCCTGTAAGCGTTGTATCAGTTACTGCTTTAACTTTAATTTTAATTTTCACTCTTTCGTTCCCTGTATCCTGAACCATCTCGTTAAATGTAAATTTGGATAGTTCGGTAGTAACAAATTGTTTATCACCTTTTCTAGTATAGCTTGGCTGCTGCTTTTCTTTGGCAGTGGGGGTCACATCCATCATCGAAGAACCAATCAAACACATGCTTGTAGTGAAGTTTAATAATTGGCCTTCTGAACGTATTCCGTTAAGATTGCCCCAGGCAGTTAATTCGGCTTGCGCAAATGAATTATTAATATCCGCCAAGGAAAACAATAACGTTATTATAAAAAAGATGAAGAAATATCTTGTTTTCATCAGATCAATCATTTTGATAAAACTATATTTCGAAAAAGTTTGTATTGAAAATTGTAGTTTTTGCATGAGGTTTTAATCCTTTCATAAATTTTCACAGACCGGATTTTAAGTGATATTTTAAAATAATTATGAAAATTACCAATAAAACTTTATCCCTCAAACATTTATTTATAGATAAAATACAAATTATAAACGATTTTTAAGAATTTGCATAAGCTGATAGTTGTTGGAATAGTCGCGACAGATAAATCTTTCAATACAAATTCTTATTTTTAGTTTACATGGTGCAAAACAACAATTAATATATAGATAAACATATTTAATGAGCTTAACATGAATCCGGGAAAAAAAACAAAGACGAATTATACCCGAAAAGTTTTTACTGAAGAATTACTTAAAACTTTTTCTGCAAAAAAAACCGATTTATTATTTGTTTTAGGTAGTAGAAATAAAATTATTTAATGCACCGATGCAGCTGCCAAAATTGTAAAGAAAATGAAGAACCAGCTTATCGACTCGAAATATCCATTTCCGTTAAACGCCAAGATAATTTCATTTTCAAAGAATAACCTTGAAATTGTATACAGGATCAATACCATATCTGTTACTTTTTTTGACTAAAGCAGAACAAGGCAGCAAATCCAAAAGAGTTCAAAAAATAAAAGAAGAAACAAGATCCTACCCGCAACTTGAAAAGCTAAAAGAAGATATAAAAAAACTTAAGGTAATGGAAGAAGCGCTATCTGCAAATAGAAGGGAAGGTGAATGGTGTTATTGTTCTTCGCGATTATGAAAATGAAAAGGTTTACAATGAAAATGAAAAACAGCTTTTAATTTTCGTTTCCAATCAAATAGCCCAGGTAATTGAAAGGAAAAAGAATTCCGAAGCGATTAGGACTTACGTTGATGAACTAAGGCTTTTAAACCAGACAAAAGATAAATTCTTTTCAATTATTGCTCATGATCTTAAGAATCCTTTTATAACAATTTTGGGATTTTGCGATTTGCTGCTTTCAGATTTCTTTCAAATAACACTTATGTCATTGAATAAATGAACAAGGGCAAATACCTTTATCATATATTATAATTGACTACAAAGAGAATTAATTTGCAGATTTCTATTAATACTTTCCCATTATCCGTTAACATCTAAAATAAAACATCATACGGCTAAATTCTGCCGGGACTTGATAATGTATTTCAATTATTATATTTTTGACTAAACGAACAATTAAGTCGAATAGTTTTAGGGTTGATAATATGACTGAACAGCTTTCAAATGAAAAAAAGAGTTTAATCCTTGATGCCGCTTGTAAAAGATTTGCCTATTACGGTTTTTCAAAAGTAACAATGGATGAGATAGCTTCTGATGTAGGGATGGGTAAGGCTTCTCTCTATTATTATTTCCCTACAAAGGAAAGCCTGTTTGAGACGGTACTTCGAAATGAGTTCGACGTATTTTTCTCATCAATTGAAAAAATTCTTAAACAAGATATTTCTGCCTGTAAGATTTTCCGGATATATGCATCAGAACGCTTGGAATACTTTAAGAAATTGGCGAATCTGCGCGTACTTTCTATTCAAGGATCTGCTGAGTCAAAGAACGTGGATTTTGAAATGTTTAAAGAATTTCAGCATGCCGAAATAGATATGTTACAAAGAATTCTTCTTGTTGGTAAAAAAAGAGGAGAGTTTTTAGTCTCTAATCCCGGTAAGACAGCTGAAATGATACTTCAAATGTTTTTCGGAGCTCGTGTATGGAATCTTAAAATGCGGCTGAATGTATTTGACGATGAAGCGTTTGAGGCGATGAAAATCTCTATGAAGGAAATAATTGAAATAATTCTTAATGGAATATTAAAAAAATGAGGATAGAGTGATGGATAATCAGGAGAGTAAAAATAAAGTTTCAAGCTCGGTTGTTCCGAATGTGCCGGTTCAAGGAAATAATGAGGATGCGGATATCGATAATCTGCCGATGTACAAGAAAAAACGTGTTTTTATTCCTCTTTTTATTCTATTGATCATTGTTGTAGTCGCGGCATATTATTGGTATGTCAATATGCAGGACTACGTATCAACAGATGATGCATATATCGATGCCGACCGTGTTTCAATTAGTACAAAAATTCTAGGCAGAATAGATTTTTTAGGTACTCAGGAAGGCGATACAGTCAAAGCCGGTCAGGTATTGGTAAAATTGGATGCTTCGGATCTTTTAGCTCAGAAAACTTCTGCATTAGCATCGATTCAAATGGCGGAAGAAAGCAGCAAACTTTCTAAAGTAATGGTCGATAAAGCCGAAGAAGATTTCAAACGTGCACAAATCCAGTTTAAAGAAGGAGTCATAACTCGTGAGCAATATGATCATGATCAAAAAGCACTTGACGCAGCAATCGCATCTTATAATATTGATTTATCAAAAATTACTGCTGCAAAAAGTCAACTTGGTGTAATCGAAAGTCAGCTCAAAAACACAACAATTGTTTCTCCTATGGACGGATTTGTTGCTAAGAGATGGGTACTTATTGGAGATGTTGTGCAACCTGGTCAGCCAATATTTATTATATACGATGTTAAAAATTTATGGGTTACGGCAAATATGGAGGAAACGAAAGTCGGCAGACTTCATTTAAATTCAGTTGTGGAAATGTCGGTAGACAGTTATCCGGGTATAAAATTTTTAGGTAAGATATTCGATATCGGAATGTACACTGCTTCTGAATTCTCATTGATTCCGCCGAATAATGCATCGGGTAATTTTACAAAAGTAACTCAACGTGTACCTGTTAAAATTACTATCAATAATAATTCCATTAATAATGGACAAAAACTTGTGCTTAGACCAGGCATGTCGGTAGACGTTTCAGTAAAAGTGAGATAAGAATGTTTGGACTAGGGAAAAAATCACTGAGAGGATCGGCAATCTATCAGATTCCGTCTTTGCATTATGAACATACATCATATAGATGGTGGGTTCTGGCGAATGTAATGATTGGGACTTTCATGGCAGTGCTGGATGCAACTATTGTTGATGTCGCACTTCCTAAAATTATGGCGACTTTCGGAATTAACGTTGATACGGTTAAATGGGTAGCAACGGCGTATTTGCTGGTGGTTGCAGTTATGCTTCCAACTTCAGGATGGATAGCAGATCATTTCGGATATAAAAGAACTTATTCCTTTTCACTTTTTCTCTTTACTTTCGGATCATTGCTTTGTTCATTTTCTTGGAATGAATCTGTACTTATAATTTTCAGAATAATTCAGGGAGCTGGTGCCGGATTGATGATGCCTGTAGGATTGGCGATTGTTACAAGAGAATTTCCGCCGGAAAAGCGGGGTGTTGCTTTGGGATTCTGGTCAATTGCCGCTGCTGCATCAGTATCATTAGGACCGACTATGGGCGGATACCTGATAGACAATTTTGCATGGCATTCGATTTTTGATGTTAATGTTCCTATTGGCGTCTTTGGAATCGTCGCAACTTTAATAATCCAACGGGAATATAGAACCGATAAGAAAAAACCTTTTGATTTTCTTGGGTTTATTTCGGTTTCTGTTTTTCTTTCTTTTTTATTGATTGCATTATCCGACGGAAATTCCGCGTGGAATACAGGCGGCTGGACATCTGGATTTATTCTTTCATGTTTTGCCTTATCATTCGTAGGATTTGTCGTTTTTCTTGTAGTTGAATTTAATATTAAATTCCCGCTTATTGAATTGAAGCTGCTTAAGAATTTTAATTTTGGATTTGCTAATCTTATCCTGTTTATCTTCGGTATGGGAATGTTCGGTAGTACTTTCATATTGCCGCTTTATTTACAGAACGGACTTGGATATACAGCATTCCAAAGCGGTTCGCTTTTTTTACCTATTGGTCTGATACAGGGATTTATGGCTCCAATTGCCGGTAGAATGTCAGATAAAATAAATCCGAAAATTCCCGCACTCTTTGGAATTGTTCTGCTCTCATTCAGTCTATTGATAAACCGTAATTTATCACTTTTTTCCGAGACTCACAGCATAATGCTATCTCTTTACCTTAGAGGAATGGGAATGGGTTTCATTTTTACTCCACTTAGCACTATAGCACTATCTGAAATTCCAAGGGAAAAAATGGCACAGGCTTCAGGTTTGTATAATGTATTAAGACAAATAGGGGGCAGTTTCGGCGTTGCCCTTATGGGAACCCTTTTGACAAATAGAACTATATATCATATGACTGTGTACGGACAAGCAGTAGGTAACTATTCGCCTGCAGCAAACAAAGTTGCTATTGGTCTTTCACGGTATGCACAACATGCAACCGGCGGTACTATGGATCTATCGTTTCAGAAGGCACAGGCGCTGATTCAATATCACATGAGTCTGCAGGCGTTCGTTTCTGCCGTCGACGACGATTTTTTTATTGCAGCAGTTATTACTTTTCTCTGTGTGATTCCTATTCTGCTTTTGCGATTCAAGAAAAAGAAAAAAATGGAAGGACTACCAGTTCACAAAATGGTTGCAATTGATTAGTGCAAATTATTTGTTTATAGACTTTAGGCAGATTAAAAGGATCTTAATTATATAATTATACAAGCTGTTATTTACTAATCTTATTAAAGAGTAAAAATTCAAATAATTATTCTTATATTTAATATTCTTGATCAATGAGAAAATATTTCTTGTTTTCTTGTACAATATTCAAATAAGATATCTTTATATGAGTCAATTTAAATTATATCCGTGATCAATTGAACAGATTTTTCTATTTATTTAATAAAAATATAGTTTGATACTGACAAAAAATATGAGGTTTAAACCGATATAAGTTAATAAGTGTCACATTAATGCTTGCTAAAGAAATTCCTTCTTGTAAGAATTTAACAATGTTTTCATAGGAGGGAATGAGAAAAATTCATTAATATATATATATGTTATTTTTTATCTGCAGACATTTAAAAATGCAGGGAAATGTTGTATATGCTATTATTAAAAACAGGAATTAAATTTACCCCAACTGCAGTTTGTGTTGAAGAGAATTCGAATTATAGAAATTATTTATGGATTATTAATCTCATCGCAACAAAGGGAAAAATTATACTATTGCATTTGATTGGTGCGGTATTAATATGTTTCCCTAATTATTTATTTTCTCAGACTGATTCATTATCAAGCACTGCGAAATCCTTTACTCTTAATCAATGCATCAATTATGCATTGCAGTATCAACCGCAACTGGGCCAAACCATCATTAATCAATCTATTGTAAGGACTACTAATGCAATCAACTTATCGGGCTGGCTGCCGCAATTAAGTCTTTCAGGCAGTCTGATACATTACAATCAATTACCTACTTCTCTTGTTTCAAACCCGATTCCCGGCGGCCCGCCAATTGCGACACATTCCGGTGTGAATAATAATTTTATTCCGGAATTTTCAGCTTCGCAAACAATTTTTGACCCTCAGCTTTTATATTCTGCGAATAAAGCGCCTTTAAATACAAAATTGGCCGAACAAATTACCGACAGCACAAAGATATTTATCGTTTCAGCTATAAGTAAATCATTCTATAATCTTCTCCAAACACTTGAACAAATTAATGTGTTGGAAGAAGATACCGCGCGTCTGGGTCAAACAGTTAGGGATACCTATATACAATATTTTGGAGGTATAGTTGATGAAACAGATTATGAACAAGCTGTTATCACGCTCAATAATTCTAAAGCAGAATTGAAAAGACTAATTGAAAATGTTACACCGGCATACGATGCTTTAAAACAATTAATGGGCTATCCGTCTGAAAAACAATTTAATGTTGTTTTTGATACTACGCGCATGGCACAGAATATAATCTGTGACACTACAAGACAATTAAATTATGTAAATCGTATTGAGTTTCAACAACTTCAAACATTAAAAGAATTACAGCATCAACAAACAATTTACTATAAACTTTCTTATCTCCCTTCAATTTCGGCATTTTACAATTATTATTATGAATATGAAAATAATACGGCTTCTAATCTTTTTAAAAACGCTTATCCTTATTCTTATATAGGATTATCTTTCAATCTTCCATTATTCACAGGCTTCTCACGTGAAGAAAATCTCCATAAATCAAAACTTCAGGAACAGATTCTGGATTTAACCGAGATTAATTTGAAATTCCAGATTAATAAAGAGTATCATTCCGCTTTAGCCGATTATAAAAGCAATTTGTATAACTGGCGCCTCATGAAAGATAATAAATCCCGTGCGCAAAATGTATACAACATTGTGTCTTTGCAGTACAAACAGGGAATAGTAGCTTATTTGAATTTAATTGTAGCAGAATCTAATTTAATAACTGCGGAAATAGGTTATATAGACGCTTTATTCCAGTTATTATCAAGTAAAGTTGATGTTGAAAAAGCAATTGGCGAAATCACATATATTTATTAAGCATTAAATCAAACAAAATTATGAATAAAACTATATTAAGTATTGCCATCCTAAGCTGTCTGATTCTTTCATCATGTAAACATGAACAACCTCCGCTTCCTACAACTGTTCCGGTAAACCTGTTTATAGTTAAAGCTAAACCGGTTGTTTATTTTGACAGGTATACAGCTACAACAGTCGCTCTGAAACAGGTCGATCTGCGTCCAGAAGTTCAGGGATATATTACGGGTCTCTATTTTAATGAAGGCAGTTATGTACAAAAGGGACAAAAACTGTTTGAAATTGACAGACGTATTTATGAAAATAATTACAATACTGCTGCTGCTAATCTTAAAGTTGCAGAAGGAAATGTAAAACAGGCCCAACAGGATGCCGACCGTTATGAGTATCTTAATAGTAATAAAGCCGTAGCTAAACAGATATATGATCATGCGATGATAACATTGGAAAATGCCAAAAATGCTTATAAATCCGCATCAGAGGCATTAAAAACTTCGAATACAAATTTAAACTATTCAGTTATTACTGCTCCATTCGACGGCACAATAGGCTTCAGTCAGGTTAAACTCGGAGATTTAGTAAACGTAGGTCAAACTATACTAATAACTATTTCAGCAGATGACCCTATAGGTATCGATTTTCTGATAAATGAAAAGCAGTACTCATATTTTAAAAATCTTCAAAATGAGAGGAATCAATCAGTTGATTCTCTCTTTACTCTGATATTGCCCGACAACACAATTTACCCTTATATTGGGAAAATATCTGTTATCGACAGGGCAGTTGATCCTCAGACTGGCACTATCAGGATCAGACTAGTTTTCCCTAATCCAAAACATTTTTTACGTGCAGGGATGAGCTTTGTTGTAAGAGTCCATAATCAGGAATCAACACAACAATTGTTAATACCTAATAATGCCGTTGTGGAAGAAATGGGCGAATATTTTGTTTACCTTGCAAAAGATTCGGTGATTGTAAATCCGGGCGAATCCGGAAACAGATCAAACCCGGCAAAAAAGGATCCCGCTATGTTTGCTTTTCAAAGGAAAGTTCAGCTTGGAGCAATAATAGCTCCGAACGTAATAATAAAAAAAGGAATCAATGAAGGAGACAAAATAGTTGTTGAAGGAATTCAGTCATTACATAATGGTTCACAAATAACTCAATCTGAAAAACGCAATTCTATCCAAACAAAAAATAACAGTGC
>Ga0182027_10002000_pt1 | contig 33301 bp, 26 predicted proteins | sample 712E1DmetaG_FD_121300 | JGI IMG/M metagenome (GOLD analysis project Ga0182027, IMG submission 121300) | Permafrost microbial communities from Stordalen Mire, Sweden - 712E1D metaG (Illumina Assembly) | ecosystem: Environmental > Terrestrial > Soil > Wetlands > Permafrost | place: Sweden...
ACTCCATTTCAAATTGTTGGCGCGCGCAATCAATCTCACCCCCCACTCCCCTCCTCCCTTCTTGCTTAATCTAGCTCAAAAAAAGGCCCTTGACACCTTAATTTTCTTATATCAATATATCCGTATTCGTTGATATAAAGTTGTCATTTCCGATGGACCGAGCCAGCCGCGGGCCGCTTGCAACCCGCCCGCGCAGACCAGATTGTATGGAAAAACATGAAAAAAACAGCGGTTTCATGAAGGCCCTCAAATGCCGGGAATGCGGCCGCGAGTATCCCCTGGCCGCGATCCACGTTTGCGAATACGACTTCGGCCCGCTGGAGGTCGCTTACGACTACGACCGCATCAAGCGTTCCATGACCCGCGCCGCCATCCAGTCCCGCCCCATGAGCATGTGGCGCTTTCGCGAACTGCTGCCGGTGGCGGGCGAGCCAACCGTTGGGCTGGAGGCGGGCGGCACCCCGCTCATCAAGGCCGGCCGCCTCGCCAAACGGCTTGGCATCAGGGAATTGTGGATCAAGAACGACGCCGTCAATTATCCCACCCTTTCCTTCAAGGATCGCGTGGTTAGTGTGGCCCTGAGCCGGGCGCGCGAACTGGGCTTCACCACCGTCGCCTGCGCCTCCACCGGCAATCTGGCCAATTCCGTCGCCGCCAATGCCGCCGCCGCGGGCCTCAAAGCCTACGTGTTCATCCCCTCCGACCTCGAGCACAGCAAAGTCGTCAATTCCCTCATCTACGGCGCCAGCGTCATCGGCATCAAGGGACATTACGACGAAGTCAACCGCCTCTGCGCCGAGATTGCCGGCAAATATCCCTGGGCCTTCGTCAACGTCAATATGCGTCCCTATTACGCCGAAGGTTCCAAGAGCCTGGGCCTGGAAATCGTCGAACAATCCGGCTGGCGGGTTCCGCCCCACACCGTCGTCCCGATGGCCTCCGGCTCCTTGCTCACCAAAGTCCACAAGAGTTACGGCGAAGCCATCAAGCTGGGGCTGGCGCCCGAAGCCCAGTACAAGATTCATGGCGCGCAGGCCGCCGGCTGCTCCCCCATCTCCACCGCCCAAAAGGCCGGCTTGGATTTCTTCAAGCCCGTCAAACCCAACACCATCGCCAAATCCCTCGCCATCGGCACCCCGGCGGACGGCTTCTACGCCCTCAGAGTCATGAAAGACACCGGCGGCGCGGCCGAAGACGTCACCGACGACCAGATTCGCGAGGGCATCAAGATGCTGGCCGAGTGCGAAGGCATTTTTGCCGAAACCGCCGGCGGCGTCACCGTCGGCGCCGCCGCCAAACTCATTGCCAGCGGCGCCATTCCGGCCGGGGGCAGCGCCGTGCTTTGCGTCACCGGCAACGGGCTGAAAACCATAGACGCCGTGGCCTTCCACGCCGGCTTCACCCGCGAGATCAAGCCGAGTCTGCGCGAATTTGAGGCGCTGCTGGCGCCAGGAGAAGAGGCAGATGAGTGAACTCCGGCTTCCCATCGTTCCCGGGCTATGATAGCGTAAAACCGTGAAGACCATTCCTCAAGGCCTGCTGGAAGAAGCCGTCGAACGGTTGAAAGCCGAATTTGAGCCGGAGGAAATCTATCTGTTTGGTTCTCACGCTTGGGGCACGCCAACGGACGACAGCGATGTTGACTTGATGGTCATCGTCCGGGACAGCACTGAACGCAGCATTCAACGGATGCAGCGGGCGCATCAGTGTCTCGGCGATCTGGATATGAGCAAGGATGTGCTTGTGCCCACGCGCGCCCAAGTTGACCGCTACAAACACCTGCGGGCTTCCTTGTTTCATCAAGTCCTTGCGCGAGGCCGCAAACTTTATGGATGAGGCCGCGTTAGAAATCGTCCGCGAATGGCTCGCGCGTGCCGATCACGACTTGCGCTCTGCGCGATGGCTGGCGTCGTCCAAAGACCCGCTGCTCGACACGGCCATATACCATTGCCAGCAGGCGGCGGAGAAATCCGTCAAGGCATGGCTGCAATCCATAGACGATCCTTTCCCAAAAACCCACGACATCGAGGACTTGGTGAAACGGGCTTCTGTCATCAACCCCGACTTCAGAAAATTCTGACAAGGCCGCGTCCGTGCTAACACCATACGTCTCGGCATTCCGCTATCCCGGCGATTCCGGAGAACCCATGCCGTCCCAAGCGGAATTTGATGCGGCGTTGCAAGACGCGCAGGCCATTTATGATTTTGTGCTCCATCTCCTTCCCAACGAGGCAAAGCCATGAGAACGTTCGACGCTGGGCAAGACCATTGCTGGACCCCATTGGGATGCTTTCATGTGTTTTTCCCGTGGATCTTCCTCCGGGAGTGAAGGTTGACGCTCAGGATATTCTTCAGGCCGGGGATTGCCGCCTGCGGGAAAAAGCTGTGACAAAAACGGTGACAAAAAACGGTTGCATCGCAGCCGCGGTCAAGCAATGATGTCCCATGCGTTTGCGGCCCTGGTTCATCGCATCAGTTGGATTGAATCTCCTGCTTGTCGCCGCCTGGTACATCGCGCACATCCAGGAGGATCACCTGCCCCCTGTCCACATGCCCGCCTTCGATTTCTCTTCGCCGATGACCAATACCAGGACGCTCGTGCGCTACGTCAACAATTTCAACTGGACGCAAATTCAAACCACCAACCTGGCCGGCCTGATCACCAGCCTCCGGGCGGTGGGCTGCCCCAATGCCACCATTCGCGACATCATCCTCGCCTCGGTCAACCAGTCGTTCGCCCGCCGCCGCGCCACCGAAGTGACCACCCCCGATCAGCAATGGTGGAAGACCGAACCGGATCCCGCCGCGGTGCGCGCCGCCAGCGCCAAATTGCGCGACCTGGAAAACGCGCGGCGCGCCCTGCTCAACGGCCTGTTCGGACCCACCTGGGAAACCGAGACGGACGTCGCCGCCTGGGTCGAGTCCAACTATGGCTTGACCGGGCCGCATTTGGGCACCCTTCCCCCGGAAATCAAGCGCGCGATTTATGACCTGGCCGCGCGCGCCCAGGATGACATGGCCGGGGCAAATCCCGCCGACGCGGCCCGCGCCTGGCAGAGCGAGCGCGCCAGGCTGCCGGTCTTGTTGACGCCCCTGGCCTTGAACGAATACCTCCTGCGCTACTCCCCAACCGCCGCCCAATTGCGCGCCGAAACACGGGGCGTGAATTTTTCCCCGGAGCAATTTCAGAATCTGTTCGCCGCCATTGATCCCATCGCCCTGGAGCCGGATTTTTATTACCGGGGCGATGACTCCAATTTGCTCGCGCGCCAGCGCGCGCTCCAGGCGCGATACGACGCCGCCCTGCAACAAGGGCTGGGCAGTGAAACCTACCGCGCTCTCCGGCTCAACCAGGACCCGCTCTACCTCTCCGCCACGGCGTCCGCCCAGCAGGCGGGCGTGGCCGCCCAGAGCGTGGCCAAGCTCTACGAAATCAACCGCGCCACCCAGGCGGAGTTGGACCGCATCCGCAACGACGCGACGCTTTCGTCCGACGACAAAATCGCCGCGCTGGCATCCACCCGCACGGAGCAGCAGAAAGCCATCCAGCAACTCATCGGCGCCAAGGCTTTTGAGCGCTGGCTGCGAACGCAGAGCCAGCCCTGACTTCGCAATCATCCTCTCAGCGGCCTTTCAACATCTCCCGCAGTTTCGCGCCGTCGTTCGTCGGGGGCTGGCAGGCCGAGCCGGTGCAGAGGTAAACCAGCGGCGCGCCTTTGGCCGGCAGCGTTTTGGCGAACGGCTCGACCGCCCCCAGGTTGCCCAGCACCACCTTGTCCGTCCGATAGACCGAGTGGACGGCCCGCAGCAGAGCGGCGGTTTCCGGGCCGGGGCGGCCGGTGACGACGGCGCGGCAGGGTTCTGTCAAGTAACAATCAAGCGCCAGCAGCAGATGCGGCACAGCCTGGGGCAATCCCTCCAGCCGCCCCGAAAGCAGCCGCAGCGTCTTTTCCGCCGCGCTCCTGAATTCCGCCCGGCCCGTGATCGCCGCCAGCCGCAGCAAGGCCAGCGCCGCCACCGCATTGCCCGACGGCTCGGCCCCGTCGTAATCTTCCTTCACCCGCAAAATCAGGTCGCTCGCCCCGGCGGGGCTGTCGAAGAAGCCGCCGTCGCCGGGATCGTAAAACCGGGCCAGCATCGCCCCGGCCAGGGCCAGCGCAAAATCCAGATGCGCCGGCTCCAGCGTCGTCTCATACAAATCCAGCGTTCCAGCCAGCAGCTCGGCGTAAGCCCGCAGCCATTGCACCGTGTCCCGCTCCCCGTCGCGCCAGCGATGATGCAGGGTTTGGCCGTCCCACAGTTTTTCCCGCAGAAAAGCCAGGTTCTTCTCCGCCGCCGCGCGGTAACGGTCCTCCCCCAGGACGGCCGCGCCCCGGGCCAGCGCCCCCAGCATCATGCCGTTCCACGAGGCCAGCACTTTGTCATCCACGAGCGGACGGACGCGGCGGCAGCGCGCGTCAAACATTTTTTTCCGGGCTGATTCGAGCCATTTCTCCCCGGCGGGGGAAAGGTCCGGGTGCGCCACGCTCAAAACATTCTGGTTGGGCAGCGGATCCGGATCGCTGTGGTCCACGAAGTTGCCGCGGTCCGTCAGCCCGAAATAGCGCGAGGCGGCCTGGAATTCCTCCGGGGCCAGCAGGCGGGACAATTCGGCCGTAGTCCAGCAGTAGAATTTTCCCTCCTTGCCTTCGCTGTCCGCGTCTTCGGCGGAGTAAAAGCCGCCCTGGGGATGGGTCATGTCGCGGAGCACGTAACGAAAAATGCCGCGGGCGACGGCGGCGTGCCGGGCCGCGCCGCTCACCAGCCAGGCGTCCAGGTAGAGGTTCGCCAACTGGGCGTTGTCGTAGAGCATCTTCTCAAAATGCGGAACCAGCCATTGGGCGTCCACCGAGTAGCGGGCGAAGCCGCCGCCCAGTTGATCGTGCATCCCGCCCGCCGCCATGGCGTCGCAGGTGCGCAAGACCATGCCCACCGCTTCGGCATCCCCGGTGCGCGCGCCGTGGCGCAGCAGAAACGCCGGCACACTCGGGCGTGGAAACTTGGGCGCGCCGCCAAAACCGCCGTATTGGGGATCGTATTCCGCCTTGAACCGGGCGGCGGCGTTATCCAGCAGACGCGGCGTGAGCGCGCCGCTGCCCGGCTGCGGCATGACAAAAGCCGCCAGCCTGCCGTGAAAATCCTCCGCCGAATCCAGCACCTTTGCCCGGCTCGTTTGCCAAAGGCCGCCGATCTGGCGCAAAACCTGCAGGAAACCCGGCTGGCCGTATTTGCCTTCCGGCGGAAAATAGGAGCCGGCATAAAAGGGCTTCAGCGCGGGGGTGAGAAAACAATTCAGGGGCCATCCGCCCTGCCCGGTCATGGCCTGGACGGTTGTCATATATATCTTATCCACGTCGGGCCGCTCCTCGCGGTCCACCTTGACGCTGATGAAATGGGCGTTGAGAACGGCGGCGATGGCGGCGTTCTCGAACGATTCCCGTTCCATGACGTGGCACCAATGGCAGGTGGAATAGCCGATGCTCAAGAAGACCGGCTTGTCCTCCTGGCGGGCGCGCGCGAAGGCCTCTTCGCCCCACGGGAACCAATCCACCGGATTATGCCGGTGTTGCAGGAGGTAGGGCGATTTTTCGCGCGCCAGCCGGTTGGTATGTTCCTCAGACACAAGTTTGTTCTTGAGGTAAAGGGCCAAGACCGCGGCATTTGACCAGGAACGATGTGAGTTGCATGGGAGCCTCCCCCCGGGGGGCCTGGATGTGGAATTAAGTGGAATTAAGTGGAACAGAACTGGAATTTCCAGCCGCCTTCTTTGTGTTCGTTCTACTCCGGGTTGTGGCCTGCCGCAAACCCACGGCCAGGGGTTGCGGTCCCACCGTGCCCCGCGTCCCGCGCCTGCGCCGGCGTCCGCCCGCCGGAGGCCCCCATTGACTCTGCCTTCGTCCCTCACGCAAGCAATTTAATCATAGGTTCTAATTTTTGTCAAGCCCCAATTGCGAAAAAAATGGGAATGGTGAATTTGGAATAGTGTCCCTTTTCCTCTCCTTCGCTCATTATTCCCGCCGTCAAGCGGCGGCCAGGACTGCTTGCAGCGGTTTGTCCTTTTTGAACTTGCTCACGCCCATGATGCTGAAGCCAATGACCCGGCCCTGCGCGTCCACGCGCTCCATCACGGCATCGTGCCTGGTCTCCCTGTCATAACCGGCGGCGTCAGAAAAACGGACTTCAAGGAAATCCGCCTCGGCGTCAAACCAGACTTTTATTTTATCGGCCATAAATCTTCTCCGGATTTTGGTTTGTCGGTCAGATAAGCCGTGACCACAAACGCGTCAGCCATCCAGTGCAAGTCGTAATCAAACCGGCCGCCAGCTTTTCGCGCGCGCGCCGGATTTCTTCGAGAAGATCGTATTGTATAAGAATTGCTCACCCGGCAATGGCGTGCCGTTTCTTGCGCACGGGCTTGGCCGGTTGGCGCGGCGCGAAGGACACCAACCGTTCTGGATGTTGCGCTTCAAGGACCTTGAGGCGCTTGAACAGACGACGCACATCGTGACCACTTTGCGCGGAGATTTCGTCGCGAACCTGCCAGACTTCTTCGAGAATTTCGTTTTTCATACGGTTTAAGGTAGCATGAGTTCGTAGGGAGTGCAGATCACTGGAGCCGGAAATCCGCTCCGGGCACACAACTCGCGCACCCGATCCACGGTCATGGCGTTGGCGATATGCCGGCAATTCCACGTCAGAAGAAAATTCATGCCCTGCACCGCTGCGACAGCGATATGCGCAGCGTCGGCTGCGGCTTTGGGTGGGATTAGACCGGAGCCGAGCAGTTCCAGGGTGAGTGATCGCGCCGCGTCGGTCGCTTCCAGTATCCGGCACTGAGCGATGACCGCCAGACGTTGCGCCGCGAAAGCGCGGTCGCCCCCGGCCGCTTCCTGAAGGACGAGTTCCGATACGAAAAGCTGAAACTTGGCACGACGTGTGTCCCACCATTCACGAGTCATCTGCTGATCGTTGGCCACTCGCAACAACGGGCTCGGACGCGCAACCAGCAAACTCGGAATCGTCGTTTCGAGATAGACCTTGGGTTTCACTTTTCGTCCTCAAGTGTTCTGACCACCACCAATTCGTTCCCACGCGGGTCAATCATGCACGACATGGTAACGAATCAGGGTTTGGAATAAAAGACCATCTTTTTCGCTCCCTGTTTATTTCCGCCCAACCGGCGGACGGGCGGGGGGTTCGGTGGCTACGTCTGTAAATATGCGGGTGTGACGGCGGGATCGCAGGATGCGCGCCAACGGGGTCTTGCCTTCCAGGCGCAGGGATTGGCGGAAGGCCTCCTCCTTGCCCGCCCCGGAAATCAGAATCCAAACCTCCGCTGCGGCGGCGATGGCGGCGTAGCTCAGGCTGATGCGCAAGGGCGGCGGCTTGCTGGAACTGCGCACGGCCACATAGGGGCTTTCGCACTCATTGACAGACGCCGGCGCGTTGGGAAAAAGGGAGGCGATGTGGCCGTCTTCGCCCATGCCCAGCAAGACGATGTCCAGCACGGGCCGGCCATCGCTGTTGGTGGGAGCCAGCAGGCTGATGGCGGCGTTGGCCTCGGTCACGGCGTCGGCCGGACTTAATTCGCCTTTGATGCGGTGGATTTTGTCGCGGGCAATGCCGAGCGGGCCGAGCAACTGCTGGTCGGCGACGCGGAAATTGCTGTCGGGATGGTCCGGCGGAACGCAACGTTCATCGGACCAGAAGAAATGGACATGCTCGAAGGAAGCGCCGGAGGCGACGGCGTGTTCGGCCACGGCCTTAAAGAAGACGCCGGCAATGCGCCCGCCCGGAATGGCCGCCCAATGCGCGGAAGGGAAGCCGGGGATCAAACTCAGCCACTCTTTGGCGGCGGCTTCCGCCAGTGCGACGCTGGTGGAAAAGTGTGTTACGTCAAGGTCTTTCATAGACTTGTGCTACGGCGTTTCCGGCTTGGATGCAATGTCGGATGTCATCCGCCACTTGTGGTTGCGGCGGGCGAGGAGTTCATCGGCGCAGGGCGGACCCCATGTTCCGGCCGGGTAAAAGGCGGTCCCGGGCAAGGGCACGCCGGCCCAGGCCTGGCGGATTGGGTCCACGATGCTCCAGGCGGTTTCCACCTCGTCCCGGCGGATGAAAAGCGTGGAATCGTTGGCGATGACTTCCAGCAGAAGCCGCTGGTAAGCTTCCGGGGTGTAAGCGCCGAATTCGGCATGATAATCGAACTGCATGCGCACCGGGCGGATTTCCATGTTGATGCCGGGCGCCTTGCCGTTGAAGCGCAGATTGATCCCCTCGTTGGGCTGGAGCCGGAGGGTCAGGGAGTTGGCATCCAGGTTCTCCCCGCATTGGGCGGCGAAAAGAACGTGCGGGGTGGGACGGAACTGGATGCGCACCTCGCTGGAACTGGCGGCCAGCCGCTTGCCGGTGCGCAGGTAGAACGGCACGCCGGACCAGCGCCAATTGTCAACCAGCAGCCGCAGAGCGACATAGGTCTCCGTATTGGAATCCGGTTTGACCCTGGGTTCCTGGCGATAGCCGGGAACTTTTGCGCCGTCAATTTCTCCGGCGGCGTACTGGCCGCGCACGACCGGGGCGCTCATCTGGCCCGCCTCGAAGGGGCGGATGGATTTGAGCAGCTTGACCTTTTCGTCGCGCACGGCTTCGGCTTCCAGGCTGACGGGCGGTTCCATGGCCACCAGGGCGAGGACTTGCAGGAGGTGGTTTTGCACCATGTCGCGCAGCGCCCCGGCTTCCTCGTAATACTCTCCGCGTCCGCCCACGCCCAGTTTCTCGCTGACGGTGATTTGCACCTGCTCGACCGATTGCCGGCTCCAAAGCTGCTCGAAAACCGAGTTGGAAAAGCGGAACATCAAAATGTTCTGCACCGTCTCCTTCCCCAGGTAATGGTCTATGCGGTAAATCTGTTTTTCGCAGGCGAAGCGCGTCAATTCGTGGTTTAACTTCTGGGCCGAGGCGAGATCGTGTCCAAACGGTTTTTCCACCACCAACCGCGGGCCGTCGCGCCCCTCGTCGCTGCGCTCCAGAAGCCCGGCGTCGTGCAGATGTTCGGCGACTTCGGCAAACAGGCTGGGGGAAGTGGCGAGGTAGAAAATCAGGTTGCGGCGCAACGACTCGTTGCCGAATCCGTCCAGTTGCGCGCGCAACCTCGCATAGGCCGCGGGGTCGGCAAAGTCGCCCGTGCAGTAGGACACCTTGGCTGCGAAAGTGTCACACTTGGCCGGGTCGAATTCCCCCAGGCGGGAGAATGTCTGGAGGGCGTCGCGCAATTCGGCGCGCCAGGCTTCGCTGGTTTTTGGACGGCGGGCAAAGCCGATGATGCGGAAGGGGTCGGGCAACTGCTTTTCGGCGCAAAGCTGGAAGAGGGCGGGGATGAGTTTGCGCGCGGTCAGATCGCCGCTGGCGCCGAAGATGACCATGGTGCAGGGCTTGACCGTTCTGCGTCCAACGTCGAGGCGGCAACTCAGGATTTCGTCCAACTGCTCATGCGCTTCCATGCGCGCACTATGCGCTGACTGGCGGGGAATTTAAAGTCAAAAGTCAGGCTCCGGGGTCGCTTTGGTTGATGAAACCGGTTGACTGCGGCGGGTTTTTTGGCAGGCTGTGCCCGTGCCCCCTGTCGCGCCGCGAAATTGCCGGAGCCAGCCGCCTTGTGCAGAACCGGAGGTACCGCCTTTTGACGAATTATCGGATTGAAAAGAAATTGGAGGAATCAACAATATGACTTGGACAAGAAGTAAAATTGCGCTCGGCGTGGCCGCGGTCCTCCTGCTGGAAGGCGTGGCGGCGGTGATAATCTTCCAGCACACCAACGCAAAGCAGGCCGCGCCGAAGAGTCAAGAGAGCGCCGGCCCCGTGATCCCGGCCACACCGGACAGCGGACCGCCCGCCAGCGCAAAAATCCCGGCGACGCCGGTTGATATGACCGCCAGTTACACGACGCCAGCCTCCTATTTTGACAACATCACCCAGTTTCCGGCCTGGGCAACGGTTCCTCGCGGGCCTCATGTGTTTGCAAATGTGCCTCTGCAAATCGGCGGGATGATCTGTCTTTGGGGAGGCGGCAACGCGGCGGCGGGAATAGTTTTCCCGGAACAGCTTCCCGGCATTGCGATGCATCAGAAGTTTGACACGCTTTATGTCTGCCATGGAGCGTTTTACACCTCTCCGGAAGGAACTCCCGTTTATGACCTGGTGTTCCGCTACGCGGATGGTTCCTCGGCGACCAACCAAATCCTCTATGGCGACGATGTTCTCGACTGGTACACCACTCGCGGCCAGCCGGTGGCCGGCCCAACCGGACCGAATTCGAAGCTGGCCTGGCATGGGGATGCTTCCGCGTCCGCTCCCGTGCAGCCGGTGCGCTTCTGCCTGACGGCCGTGAAGAACCCCAAACCCGCCGTCGAAGTCGCAACCATTGATTTGTATTCCTGCAAAAGCAGAACCGCGGCCTGCATTTTGGCATTTTCCACCACCCAGGCCGGAGCCAAGAAGTGAAGCCCGGCGGGAGCGGGGAATGAAAAAAGAGCGATTTTCCCCCAACCCGGTAGGGCGAGACTCTGTCGAGCCGAAACTCGATTGCTTGGGAAAAAGTCACGGCTCGACAGAGTCGCCCTACCGTGGGGATACGATTTCGGCTCGACAGTCTCGCCCTACCGGGTGACGACCGGCCACGGTTTGACAAAGTTTACATTGTAGACGATACTCCAGCCATGCCAACCGTTGTGCAATCGTGCCGGATTGAAGCAGACCATGCCGCCCTGCTTTCCCGCCAGGCGAAGCGGCGTCATCTGGAGGTGTCCACCCTGAGCAGCCTTTACCTCAAGGAAAAGGCCCTGGAAGAGGAATTCCCGGGCGTTGGATTTCGCGACTCAGCCGGCGGACGCGAGGCCTATGTGCTGGGACACCGCGTCGCCGTGTGGGAAGTGGCGGCGTTGCATGACGAAGTCAAAACGATCGCCCGGACGGCCGGCCACTTCCGCTGGACCCCGGCGCTGGTGCGGTGCGCGCTGGCGTATGTGAAGGCCTATCCAAAGGAAATCGCGCAACAGCGTGAAGCCGAGGTTGGAGCGTGAAAGCGCGTCTGCTGGCGGACGAAAACACTTCGCGCCGATTGGCCGCCGCGTGTCAGCGACTCCGGCCAGGCTTCCCCATCATCCACCTTTCGGATTGGGAGGAAGGCGCGTATTTGTCGGCCAGCGACCCGGCTTTGCTGATGGCGTTGCGTGAACAGGAAATGATCCTCGTTGGCTTTGATCGCGCAAGCATCCCGATGCACACCGGCAAGCTGACGCGCGAGGGTTTGGGTCACGCGGGCGTCATCCTCTATCGCCGTTCCGTGCCTGCGGTTGCGTACGGCCTGCAAGCCCGCTTGCTGGTGAATTTGTGGGATGAGGCTGAGGATTGGGATTGGGCGGATCAGATCGTGTACTTGCCGCAGCCGTGAGGCAGGGGAGGCCGGCTTGGGGGGGAACGGTCACGGGGCCAGGCGAGCGACGTTCCAGGAGCCGCCGGGCTGGCGGGTGTAGAGGAAGCGGTCGTGCAAGCGGCTGGGCCGGCCCTGCCAGAACTCGATTTCCCGCGGCACGACACGGTAGCCGCCCCAAAAGGAGGGAAGAGGCACCTGGCCCTCGCCGAATTTGCGTTTCATTTCCTCCCATTTCTGCTCCAGCAGCGAGCGGGTGGTGATGACCGAGCTTTGCGCGGACACCCAGGCGCCCAGTTGGCTGCCGCGCGGGCGGGTGATGAAATAGGCCAGGGTTTCGGCGGTGGAAACCTTCTCCGCAACGCCGCAGATCACAACCTGCCGTTCCAGCGCCAGCCAGGGAAAGAGCAGGGAGACGTTGGGATTGTCCGCCATCTGGCGGGCCTTGCGGCTCTGGAGATTGGTGTAAAAAACGAACCCGCGCTCATCATAACTTTTCAACAGGACGGTGCGCGCCAGCGGGTGCTGGTCGGCGCCCGCCGTGGCCAGGCTCATGGCGTTTGGCTCCGCCAGCCGGGCGTCCACCGCCTGCGCAAACCAAAGGGCGAACTGGTCGAACGGGCTGGGCTGGAGGTCGCCCAGGTCCAATTCGCCGCGCGTGTATTCCGAGCGGGTTTCGATCTTCATGGTTTTGTCAATAATTCGGATATCCTCCCTCAGCGTTGCCCCGGACAGCCAAAAAGTCAAAAGGCAAAACAAACCCGCAAAACAAACCCGCCCGGCATTTGATTTTTTCCAGGGAACTCGTATTATGGGAAATAATGATTGAGGATTGAATGATATGAAATTTTTCCAAATCGCAAAACGAACCGTTTTGTTCCTGGTCGTGAACTTCCTGGTGATGTTCACCCTGGTCATTATTTTGAGTCTTTTCGGCGTGCAACAGCGCCTGCGGATGGACAACACCAGTTACACCAGCCTGCTGATCTTCTGCTGCGTCCTGGGCATGGGCGGCGCGTTTATTTCGCTCCTCCTGTCCCGGTTCATGGCCAAAATGTTCCAGGGCGTCCGGGTGGTGGACCCCAAAACCGCCGACCCCGATCAGCAACGGCTGGTGCAGACCATTTATCATCTGGCCCGTTCCGCCGGGCTTTCCACCATGCCGGAAGTCGGCATTTACCCATCGCCGGAAATCAACGCCTTTGCCACCGGCCCCTCCGAGTCGCAGGCGCTGGTGGCCGTTTCCTCCGGCCTGCTCCAGACCATGCGCCCGGAGGAAATCGAAGGCGTGCTGGGACACGAGATCACCCACATCGCCAACGGCGACATGGTGACGCTGACGTTGATTCAAGGCGTGGTCAACACGATTGCCATGTTCCTGGGGTGGGTGCTGGCGCTGCTGCTTTCGCAAGGTTCCCGCGGCGACAACCGCCGCGGCGGCGGCGGTTGGTACATGCAATGGATGATGCAAAGCCTTTTCCAGAATGTGTTCATGGCCCTGGGATTTTTGGTCGTGGCCAAGTTCTCCCGCTGGCGTGAATTCCGGGCCGACGCCGGCGGCGCGCGCCTGGCCGGCCGCGATCACATGCTCTCCGCGCTGCGGCGGCTCAAACTCATTCACGAGCAGGGCGCCGACCACGCCGGCCCGCCCAATCCGTCCTTGCAAGCCCTGCAAATTTCCGGCAAGAGCGGAGGCTTCCTGGCCCTTCTCGCCACCCATCCGCCGATTGAAGACCGCATCGCCCGCCTGGAGCGCCCGGTCATCGGCTGACTTGGAAACCCATTGCCCGAACGCTTAATTACCAATGACAAATTCTCAATTTTCAATTCTCAATTGCTGGCAAAGGCGCGCTTCCATACGCGGCTTCGATTATGTTTGAATTGCGCTTCAATATCCGAAGTTGTTTTCGCACGGACCCTTAGGGCGGCGGTTTGGCCGGCGCCGGGGATTGCCCGGCGGGCGGCGGGCTCTTCTTGTGGAACGGCTCCAGGATAAGTGGCTGGCGGGTGGGCGCGTCGAGCGTCCCGCCGATCTTGTATTCAAATAACTTGCTCAACGGCGAAAAGACCAGCCCTATGACCTTCCCAAAAATAGGGAAATCGCGCAGAACGTATGCCTCGACGCGCGCGTCCAGTTCCCGATCCGTGTTCAAGGTGCCGCGATAAAGAAGCCGAAAATCGGTGGAGCGGATTTCCAGGTCGTCGGTGGCCACCATGCCGTTGGTCACGATAAAACTCATCCCGGCCTGATAGGCGCGGTTGTCGCCCGCGCCGGGGATGACGGCGTTGAGCATGGGCGAGAAAATGCCGAAAAGCCGGATGTCCCAGAGCAAGGCGCGCCCGGCAGAAAGGTGGCCGGAACCGGTCCAGCTTTTTGTATCGGCGGTGTTGCCGCGCGTGATTTCCAGGTTGCCTTCCAGCACGCCTTCCACGCGGTTGGATTTTGCGCTCCAACCCCGCGCCAGCAAAGGCAGCGCGATCCTGGCCACGGACGCTTGCCCGCGAAAATCACTTCCTCTTTCCGGCTCATCGTCAAAAACACACCAGCCGCGCAAGGTTCCGTCGTACAAGCCCGCCTGGACGTTGGTCAGCGCGACCTTTTGCCCGGTCCAACGCACCTCGCCGGAGGCCGTCCCGGCCAGCAGCTTGCTGTAACGGAAATTGCGGCCGCTGATGTCAAAACGCAGGTCCGTCGCCATCGGGTCGTTGAGCACAAAGGATCCCCCCGCCTGGATGGCCGGCGGCGTGTCAAATCCAATCACCCGGAGCCACTCGGGCGCATCCGGGCCGAGCAGGCGAACGGCGAGATGCGGATCCAGCGTGCTGACGGCGTTGCTGAAGGAAATCCTTTTCGCCGCCCAATCCATCTCCGCGAATGGCGCGGCAAGTTCCCCGCCGTCCTTGAGAACCCGGATGCCGCTGAACCGGGCCACGCCATTGGTGTATTCCACCGCCGCCTCCAGGCCGTCCACCTTCTCGCCGCGGGCCGTGAAATTCGTCGCGGCCAGCCGGGCGCGGACGGCCAGTTTCGCCGGTTCCCCCCAGCCGCCGCGGATTTCCGCGTGGATGGCCGGCGGATCGGTTTTGGAAAAGGCCGCCTCGTCGAGCAGCGATTGTTGCGGCTCCGCCAGCAGCGGGCGAAGGCCGCCGGGGTCCAGATGCGAGTCAATTACAAATACAAAACCGCCGGTTTCATCGTTCCCGGTGTAATCCACCTCAGCCCCGCCGCCGGGCCGCGCCAGATGGAGGCGGGGGACGCTCCACACACGGTTGGAATAGGCGAAGCGGGATTGGACGGAGTCCAGGGCAAGCCCGCGAAAGGAGGACGCGCCGGCGGAAAAATCGCCGGCCACTTGCAGCGAGGGCAGCAGGGCGGCCCAATCGGGCATCCGGTTGGTCCAGGGCGGCAGCACCACCCGGGCCTCGAAGCCGGCCTGGGGCGGGCGCTCCCACTGGATTTCGTTGAGGCGGACTTGCACGGCCGCGGGAAGAAGCCGGGCAAGCGGGCGCGTCTCAAAATCGAAGCGGGCGCCGGCCTTGAGTTCGCGCGAGCCGGCATCCAGACGGGCGTGGCCCGACAACCTCCCGCCGTAAAGAGCGGCGTCCAGATTTGTCAAGACGAGTTCCGGGGCGCGCCACGAGCCGGCGCAGCGGAACCGGTCCATTTGAATGTCGGGAGTGGCGACTTTGCCCAGGTCAGCCTGCCAGTCCACGGCCCAATGGTTGATTTTTGCCCAAAAACCCCAGGTGTCGCCGGCGGCCGGGGAACCTTCGGCCCTGACGGCATTCCAGGTCAGCGCGGCGGAGTCCGCCGATCCCCAGGGGGTCGCGACCTGGACCGCATGCCCGTCCAAAATCCAACGGTTGATTTTGCTCAAGAAGCCCCTGGAGTCGCCGCCGGCCGGGGAACCCTCCCCCGTGGCGGCATTGCAGGCCAGGACGGCGGAGTCGGCCGATCCCCAGGGGGTTGCGACCCGGTCGGCCTGCCCGCTGCCGGATGCGGCCGCCAGGGCTGGAGGAGAAGGTTGCACGGTCACGCTGCCATCCCAGTGGAGGCTGGCGGCCTCCAGCACGTTGGTGGCGGCGGCGCCGGACTGGCGGCCCTTGAAACTGGAAACGGCGCAGTGGATGGCGGCTTGCCAATTGGACCCGGCGGCGCGCGAAATCCCGGCAGTCAAGTCGAGGTTGCTGCCCTGGGCTTGGGGCGCGGCGAAGGATCCGGCGGAAACCCGGGCTGTCAAGAACGGCCCGGAGCCGGGCGGCGCCGGCCGGGCGTACTGGGCGTCCAGCTCCAATCCGGCGGCTTCGCCCCAGGGGGTTTGGACGCCGGCGGATTGGAACGTCAATCCCATCCACAGCGTGTCGGAATCCCGCCCGTCGGCGGTCAGGGTCAGGCCCAGGCGGGGCGGGGCCGGGAAATGAATTTGATCCAGCGTCGCGGCGAACTGGCGCAGGGAATCCCGGGGCGCGCCCGCCGGGGCCGGAGACGGCCACAGGTTCCAGTCGCGCGCCGCCATCCAGTTGGTGACCGTGCCGCGGAGGGTCATGGGCATGCCGTGGAAGGAGGCATGGCCCTGCTGGAGATGGACGGCATCGCCGGGCAGCAGAACCAGGTCGAGGTAAATATCATTGACAGAAAGGGCGTCCCCCTCCGCTTCGGAGAGGGGAATTTTGAGGCTGCCCTGGGAGATGCGCAAGGCATCCGCGCTGAGGCTGCGGCGCAGGAGCTTGGCCGGGTTGAGATGGACCACGGTTTGTCCGGCGGCAAAGCGGGGACTCAAGGGCAGGTCCAGGCGGCGAAAGGCGGCGTTGTCCACGATGACCTCCGGCCCCCACCCCAGCCGCGCGCTGGTGAATTGCGCCTCAAATCCGCGCTCGCGCAGTTGGCGGAGCAGGGCCTGCTTGACGAAGCCGGGCAGGCCGACCAGATGAAGATAAGCCACGGCGGCCACCACCAGGAAAACGGCGAACAAGAGCGTGACGCGTCCCCAGCGGAAGACCGCGCGCAAACGGCGGACGGTCCGGCTTTGGAAGAGGGCGGCAACAGACATAGGGTCACTGGCGCTGGCGGTTGGCCGGCGGAATGCTCAGGCAGTTGACCACCCAGGGGTCGTACAAATCAATCGGAAACTCAAAGATCAGCCGCCGCCCGTCGCGTATGACCGAGGCGTAGGGATGGAAGTAAGCGGAGGGTTTGCCGAATTGGATGGTGTTGGTTTCCATTCGCCCGTCTCGCTTGATTTCAAAGGCGATGCGGTAATCCGCCTCGTCAAAACCAAACCGCTCCAGGTGGTCCTCGCCGTAACCGTCCCAAAAGACGGCGCGCAACTGTCCCATGCGATAGAGCGTTTCCTCGATGGCCGGCTGCACGATGGCCACGATGGAACCGCGCGGCAGGGTCCATTGGCCATTGGTTCCCCGGGTGTATCGGAGATCGGTGCCCAATTGATGAACATCAATGGCGGCGACCTGATTGGATTCAAAATGCCAGATGGCGCGGTCGCGCAACTGCCAGTAGGCGTTGGGCAGCCGGCCGAATTGCAAAGGGTCAATGGAATTGACGTACTTCTTGTCATTGCCCATCTCGAAAATCCGGGCGGGTTGGTTGGTGCCCAGGCCAAAGAGAAGGTCCGCCAGGAGCGCGTTGGTCTGGCCCGCGGAGGGGGCGCAAAAAAGCCGGGACCGCAGCAGGGCGCTGGCGGCCTTGTCCAGGCCGTAGGGCGTTTTGTCCTCCACCACCGAGCGGCCGATCTCAACCTGGATGTTGGTCAAGTCCGAGAGCCATATCTTCATGAGCAATTCGTCCGCCAGGAAGGTCTCCCCGCTGGCGCTGGTCACGCGCCAGGGGCCGCCCGCCGTTCGTTCCACGGTGAAGGTCTCAATGCCCCGGCCTGAAACTTCGACGGAGCCAATCAATTCGGGCGCAACGCTCAGGAGATGGCGGTCCAGAAAATTGGCGTAGTCGCCCTCCCAGGGCAGCAGCGGCGTCTTGTCTATCTCGATGAGGCCGGGCGGCTGGAGCCGGCGGGCGCGGGCCAGGTTGGTCTGCAAGTTGGTCTGGCCGGCGGGGCTGTCTTCCACCCGCAATTCCAGGGCTGGGTTGGTTTCGCCGGGGCCGCGCAGGAAAGTCAATACTAATTGATCCGCCGGCGGCGGCCCGGGCGCCGCGGCGGGGCGCCCTTCCGGCGCGTCCTCCGGGACGAACCGCCGCACCCGCAGGGCCTCCAGTTGTCCAAGCCATTGGTTGATTTGCGGTGTGTCGGCCCGGGCCTCGATGGGCTTGGTCATTTGCCAGAGCCGGTTGGTCGCGTCCCGTTCCAGCTCAAAATTCCAGTTGGCCGAGTGGACTTGGAGCCTCTGGAAATCCGTGCCTTCCAGGTTCAGCACCGTTAAATCACGCCACCGGTACTGGTTGGTGGGAATCCACTGTAGCGCCCCGGCGTTGGCGACAAGTATCTCATCGCTGCCGCGCGCGTTCAAATAGACCAGGTTGCCGTCCGGGGAGACGCGGCCGATCTTCAAGGCGCGTTCCTGGCCGTTCTCCTGGAGCCGGAGGGTGAGCTGGCCCTCGACCAGTCCGTATTCCTTCCACGAAACCGGGTGGTCAATGGTGGTTTGCCAGTCCCATTGCGCCAGTTCCTGCAAAAGACTCTCCAACAACGCGCCGGAGGCGGGATAGGACTCAGGCTGGGTCAACTGCCAGCCTTGCCCGGTTTTCTCGGCGCGGATGACGGGCGAGCCGCCGCCAACCTGGACCTCCACGGCGGTTGTGTTGGCGGCGTTCAATGCCGGGAACACCCGGTGGCTGGCCTGCGTCCGCGCCGCAATGCGTCCGGGCCGTTCCACGAAATAAATAAATGCGAAAAGGAGCGCCGCGGCGGCGAGAAGAATGCCGGTGGATTTGGCGCTCATGTTCGTCTCCGGTCATCGGGGCTTCAACTTCGCCGGCGCAGCCAGACCAGGCCGCCCAGGAAAAGCACCGCCCCGGGCATCGCCGCCAGGAACAGCCAGCGCAGCCGCGTCGTTTGCGACCGCGTCAGGAAAAGCTGGTATTCCCGGATCGGCCGCGGTCCAATGTCCCCCGCCAGCGCCTCCGGCCGCGACAGCAGCCAGTCCAGCGTCCGGCTGGCGAAGTAATGGTTGGCGCTGCTGTCAATCATTTGATCGTCCAAAAAATCCGCGTCCCCGGCCACGACCATGCGTGTGCCGTCGTGGCCGTTGATGACCCCTTGTTCGATGGCGGCGGCCAGCGTGTAAGGCGGGGGCGGCAAAGGCGCCGCGCCGGCCAGGGCGCGCTCAGCCGGCCATGGGATGCCATTGGTGCTGGTCGCGGCCAGCGCCGTCAGGGTCGGCGCGCTGGGATCCCGGGAGGTCTTTTGGAATCCGATGATCGGACGGGGCGTGTCCATGAGAATTCTCAGGCCTTCCCGGGCCAGCCCTTGCATAATGGGATGGACCGAGGAACTCCGGGCATCAAAGGCCGGCTGGACCAGGAATTCGCCGCCGCCAATCAAAAAGCCCTTGTCCGAATCAATGACATGCGCGGCGGGCAAAATCACGCCCCAGTTGGTCAGCACCGGATCCAGTCCCTCCGTCGTGTCGAGCAAGGCCAGCAGGCGGGCGTTCCCGTTTTTCAAATAAGTCTGGACCTGGAACAGTTCATTGGACGAAAGCCGGCCCGTCGGCTCCCTGCCGCTGGCGATGATCAGCAGGCTGCAGTCGGCCGGAATGGAATCCGTCTGACTCAATGCCAAAGTCGTCCAACCGCAGGCCATTTCGTTCGTGAGGATGGCGGCCAGTTTCGCATAGCCCGTTCTTCCGGGCGCGGGTCCCTGCCCGGTGGGATCGCCCGGATCGCGCTCGCCATGGCCGGTGAGGAAATAGGCCTTCTGCGCGCGCGGGTGAGCGATGGACATGATGGCGGCCGTGAAATAAAGCTCGCCCAGGAAAGCCGTGCGGCGGATTTCCTGGCCGAGCAGCAGATCGTTGAAATTGTAATCCGATAGCCTGGTGTCTTCACAAATCTGGCGCTGGCCGTTGCCCTCGAACGCCACAAAGTCCTTTTGATTCGGCTCCAGATGCAGCCGCGCCAGCAACTCCGCGGCCTCCCCGGGAGATTTGACATAATCCAGGTCCACCACATGGACATGAGCGGGGTTGGCGCGCTGGTACTCGGCCAGCAAGGCGCAAATCATCATGTAAATATCCGCCTTGCGCTGATAAAAAATGGTGACCTGGACGTCGTTGGTCAGGGAATGCAGGACGCGGAGCGTCTGGGGAAAGAGTCTGAAACGGGTCGCGCCAGCCCACGGGAACCGTTTGTAATGTTCGGCCGCCAGGTAGTTGAACATCACCACCAGCGCCAGCGCCGCCCCCGTGGCCAGCAGCAGATTCAACGTGGTCAGCCAGCGGCGGCCCAGCGAGAAACCGGATGATTGGGAGACGGGTGGCGGCATGTTATCTCCAGCGGCGGCTTTGCACCACGCGGTGCGTGAGAAACAAAAAGAAGACGCTCGACGTCAGGTAGAAGACCAGGCAGCGCGTGTCCACCACCCCTTGCGCGAAGTCCTCCATGTGCGCCCTCAGGCAGATGTAGTTCAACGCCGCCGTCGCCCACGTCTTGTCCGCCGCCAAACGGTCCGCCGCATAACTCAGGATGAACAGGCCCAGCCCGATGGCAAACGTAATCATCGCGGCCACAATCTGGTTGCCGGTCAGCGACGACGCCAGGCAGCCCACACTCATGTAGAGCGTCCCCACCAGGAGCAGTCCCAAAAAAGTGGCCGCCAGCGCGCCCGGGTCCAGAAGGCTCGCGTCATGCGCCACATAACGCAGAACCAAAATGAACCCCAGCAGCGGCAGCCACGCGATAAAGTACAAGATCAGCGCGGCGCTGAATTTGGCCAGCACCACCGCCAGGTCGCTCACGGGAGCGGTCATCAAGGTTTCAAAGGTGCCGGAAGACCTTTCCAGCGCGAACAGCCGCATGGTGATGAGCGGCGCGGAACAAAGCAGGATCAGCCAGAGAAAATCCGAGCGCAGGAAAATTTCGGTGATCGGGATCAAGGTGGGGACGCTGCTCAGGTTGGTCACCAGGAGCACGAAGCTCATGCCCATGAGGAAAACCGCCCCCGCAATGACGACATAAGCGATCCAGGAAAGAAAAAAACCGGCCAGCTCGCGCCGGGTCAAAGTCAAGTAGGCCCGCATCAGGAACCCTCCTCCTCGCTCTGCGGGCGGGTCAGCCGGATGTAAATGTCTTCCAGCGAAAAGCGCTGGCGGGAGAGTTCCCGCAATTTCCAGCCGCGCGCGGCGGCCAGCTCGAAAACCCGCGCCCGCAAATCCACCCCGTTGGCCGCCGTCAGCGAGCACCGGTGATAATCCCCTTCCGCCGCCACGATGTCGTAATCGGCCACTTCCGCCATCTGCTCCAGGCAATCCTTCAAATCCGCCACCGGCGCGGCAATCTCGGCCACGATTTGGCCGTGGCTGCTCATGCCCTTCTGCAAATTCTCCGGCGTGTCCGCCGCCAGGATTCTCCCCTCGCGCATGATCAGCACCCGGTTGCAAGTCAGCTCCACCTCGGGCAAAATGTGGCTGGAAAGCAGCACCGTGTGGCGCCGGCCCAGGTCCTTGATTAACTGCCGCACCGCCCGAATCTGGCTGGGGTCCAGCCCGAGGGTCGGCTCGTCCAGGATGATCAAGTCCGGTTCATGCACCAGCGCGTCGGCCAGGCCCACCCGCTGGCGGTAGCCTTTGGAAAGCTGCCCGATGATCCGCCGGCTCGCCTCCGTCAAGCCGCATTGCGCGATCACGCTCTCCACCCGTTCGCGCGCCCGGCTGCGGCTCAAACCCTTGAGCCGCGCGCGGAACCGGAGGTATTCCCGCACCCGCATGTCCTGGTGCAGCGGATTGTTTTCCGGCATGTAACCGATCCGCCGCCGCACCTCGTCCGCGTGCTCCGCCACATCCAGGCCCGCCACCCGCGCCAGGCCGCTGCTCGCGGGCATGAAACAGGACAGAATGCGCATCGTCGTGCTTTTGCCCGCGCCGTTTGGCCCCAGCAACGCCACAATTTCTCCCCGCCCAACCGTGAAGGAGACATCCTCCACCGCGGTTTTCCCGGCGTAGCGCTTGGTCAAATTCACCGCCTCAATCATCAGGTCGTCGGTCATGGGCGCTCGGATTCCTCGTCTCGGGTCCGGTCCGCGCAACGGGCGCGTCCCGGAACCGCCAGGCCCATATTAAACCCAGCCCCGTCCGGTTGGGAGCTTTAATTTTGCGCAAAGTCCGGCCTTGACTTTCCCGCCCGGCCGCCGGAGAACAGACAGGCGTGCCCGAAACCCACTCCGATTTCTACGCCCGCTGGCGGGCGCAAAATGAAGCGCCCCTCTTTCTGGGTGAGCGCGACGCCGCCCATCCCCCGGAACGCCTCCTCCAAAGCATCTGGCTCCATCAGCGCCTCCGCCGCGAGGAGTTGCAAACCCTCGACGGCCTGCCCTTGCGCGTCCTGCATCCCGGCTTTTGGAACCACGCCGCCGGCCCCGATTTCCACGGCGCCGTCCTGCAATTTGGACGCGAACCGCCCCGCTCCGGCGACGTGGAAATTGACCGCGTGCCCGGCAACTGGCAGGCCCACGGGCACGAGGGCAACCCGGCCTTTGCCGGCGTGATACTGCACGTCGTCTGGGACGCCTCCCGGCCCGGCGCCCAGCCCATCCCCGCCCTGGCCCTGGAAAAGTTTATTGACACGCCCCTGGCCGACATCCAACTGTGGGCCGGGGCCGCCGCGGCGCGGGACTGGCCGGAAACATTGCAGGGCGCGTGCTCCGCGCCACTGGCCGGACTGGCACCGGAGCAAACCGCCGAACTGCTCCATCAGGCCGCGCGCGTCCGGTTCGAGCGCAAGGCCCGCCAGATGGAGGCGCGCGCGCGCCAGACCGGCTGGGAACAGGCGCTCTGGGAGGGGCTTTTTCGCGCGCTGGGTTACAAACAAAACATCTGGCCCATGCAGCGCCTGGGCGAATTGCTCCCGCTCCTGCAAAATCCCGCCGCCTCCGTCCCGCCCGCGCAGCCGGGGGCGCAAAGCGGCGGTGTTCCAGCTTTCAGCTTTTCTGTCACCGCCTGGCAGGCGCGCCTGTTGGGCGTGGCCGGCTTGCTGCCCCCGGACCTGCCCAAGACCGGCCCGGCCCCCTATCTGCGCAAGCTCTGGGACTACTGGTGGCGCGAGCGCGAGACCTTCAGCGAAGTGATTTTGCCCCGCAACCTTTGGCGGTTTGGCGGCCTGCGCCCGGCCAACCAGCCGCAGCGCCGCCTGGCGCTGGCGGCCCACTGGCTGTCAATAAACGATTTCCTCCCCCGTCTGGAACGCTGGTTCACCGCGGATCAGCCGGCCGCCTCCCTGCCCGCCTCCCTCCTCGCCTGCCTGCAGGCGCCGGAGGATGACTTCTGGACTTGGCACTGGGGATTGGGAACCCCGCGCCTGGCCCGGCCCCAGCCGCTGCTGGGCGCGACCCGCGCCACGGACCTGGCTGTCAATGTGATTTTACCCTGGTTCTGGATGCGGGCGCAGGCGGGCCGCAACGAGCCGTTGCGCAAGCTGGCCGCCGAACGCTTCCGCGCCTGGCCGCCGGCGCAGGACAACGCGCTTCTGCGACTGGCCCGGCGCCGGATGCTGGGCCTTGGCAAGACTGGCGGCGTCCATTCCGCCGCCGCCCAGCAGGGCCTGTTGCAAATCGTCCACGATTTTTGCGACCGCTCCAACGCCATCTGCGCCGACTGCCAGTTCCCCGCCCTGGTGCGCGGCTTTTGCTGAAAAATAGAGACCCGACATGCAAAATATGGATCCGAAGTTCCCAGAAGGCCACAAATGCACGCAAAGACGCGTGTGATGGGGACTTAGTTTTGAGCTTATTCGCCCAGTCCTGAACTGGGAAATTCGGTTGTGCCTTTGCGGGGCAGAGCCGGAGATCAGATTGGCCGTTTTGGTCGTGTCGGCTGTAGATACGACGAATAGGCAGAACGGACCGGAGAACGGCCATCATGAGGGAATTGAGGAGTCGCGGGGTTTCTTATGCAAAAAATGGGTTCAATACTGAGCTCCAAAATCGCGATAAATGTTTCTTTACGTCGCCGCTTTCGGTTCTGGCGCGGCCTCTTCCAGTTGGCCGATTCGCTGCGGTATTCCGGTGGTCAGTCCGGCATAATCGGTTTGGCGCGGATGCACGATGACCACGCCTTGCTCCGTGATGACGTATTCGCGGATGTCTTTACTGTGATTGCCGCCGCGCATTTTGATGACGCACATCACTTTCCGAAGCTGGCCATCGATCTCCACATAACGCATCCGGATAATATCATCTGTCAGAAACGAAATCGTGTAATGGCTGAAGGAAAACGCGGTGAAGGTATCGTCCACCTCAACGGTGCTCAGGATCGTGATCCCTGCTCCCGTCAATGCCCCGATCATCCGGTAGAGCGACTCGCGAAATTCAGCCCGGAAGCCGGGCGCCAGCGCCATCTCGAAACCGACCAAAGAATCGATCACCAGCCGTTTTGCGCCGATCCTGGCGATGGCATCGAGAATCTCTTGCATCGTTTCGTCCACGGAAAGGTCCAGCGGACGCAAATAAAGAATTTCAAGTTTTTGGGATCGTTCCGGCGTTCTTAAGTTCAGACCGAACATGCCAGCCCGATAAGTGTAGCCTTCTGGACGCTCCTCGAAGATAGCCATGATGCCCGGTTCCCCATGGCGCAGTCCTTCGGCGATAAACTGTGTTGCCAAAGCCGATTTGCCCGTCCCCGAAGGCCCCGTCACCAGGAGACTATCGCCTTCGAGAATACCGCCACCCAGCATCTTATCCAGCTCGGGGATTCCGATGGAAAGTCGCCGGCCCCGCGCCGGTTTGGTATCGAGACCGACCAATCCCAGCGTGCGCGAGAAGGCCTGCAACCCCAAGTTGCTGATGCGGACCGTGTGCAATCCGGGCACCAGCGCCTGCCCGCGCAGTTTCATGATTTGCAGCTTCCGCACCACGGAATTCCTCTCCGCCATTTGCCAGAGCCAGATGATGCCATCGGCGATGGTGAACAGGGGATTGTCGCGCATGTCTTCCACCCAATATTGGCCGATAAGAAAAGTCGTCGCCTCCAAGCCGGTAAGAAACTGCGCCAGGCGCTGCATGAACGATTGCGTCTCCACTTCGCTCGCGCCGCCAATCGCTGTGCGAACCACGGAGTGAATGGAATCCACCGCCACGATGCCCGGCTTGATCGCCGTGACTTGTTTGGTGATTTCCTCGAAAACTGCGTTCAAATCCTTCCCCTGCGCCCCGTCGGCCAGATTGATAAAATGGATGGTCTTGCCCAACTTGGATTTGTCGAAGAAACTGTATTGTTGCTGATAGCGCAGCAGTTTTATGGCGGGCTCGCCGCCGACGGTAAAATAGAGCGCCGGTTTTTTCGGCGTGGCGTTGGCGAAAACAACTTGGTGCGCCAGCGTGGTCTTGCCGCAACCCGGCGTGCCAGCGATGACGGTGAGTGAGAATTCCGGGATGCCGCCGCCGAGGATGTCGTCGAGTCCGCGCACCCCGGTTGGAAGTTTGCGGATGGTGACTTCAGCTTGTTTGCGGATGACTTTTGGCGGCGATCTGAGAATGGCTTTTTTGTGCTTTTTCATTTTTTGTCCGAGGAAACCAATACAGTGGACAGGTGTCGTCGCAGCGGGGCCTCATCCTCCATCACGAGAATGGGTTGGCCCAGACGCCTCTGCCGTCGCCGAGCCATGAGAGGCGGCTCTTGCGTGATGACATCACTCACAACGCAAGAATAATAAGAAAAAGTTGCCGACGCTATGGGGTGTTCACCGTATCCGCTCCGGCAGCGCGACCATGGCCTCCAGCCAATGGTTTTCGATGATCCAGATTTGCCCCGCGGCCGCGGTGGCGGTCACGGCGAGCCGGCCGGCTTGCGGATTTTCAACCGGTCTTCCAGCAGGCGGACGCGAACGCTGTCGCCGACGAACAAATTGGTTGGGAATTGGTAAGTGCGGGTGAGATCGTTGAGAATCAGCGTTTCCTGATAGTTGTTCAACGACAGGCCGGCCAGATACTGGAGACGCAGGTTGCGGTCGGTGTTGATTTGCGCGGTGCTCATCCATTGGCCCAGGTCGGCGGCGCGGGCGGCGTAAGTGGCCAGCAAATCCACCGCGCTGTGGAAGCCAACGTCCTCCAGCGATTGCCGCACCCCGGCATTTTCCGGACCGTCCAGCCGCTCCTGCCACTTGTCCACGTCAATCACCGTCGGCTCGGCCTGCCCGAAGAGCACGGCGTCGTAACCCGATCCGTTCTCGTCGTTGCTCCAGACGATGCCGTTGGGGAAGACGGAGAAGAAAGTGGCCAGGACGCTCTTGATCGTATTGGTGTTGCTCTCATAGAAGGGGATCCAGAGGGACATGACGCCGCCGGGATTCAGGTGCGCCTTGCACATCTGGTAATACTCCACCGTGTTGAGCGCGGCGCAGCCTTTGACCCACGGGTCAATCGGGTCGGAGGTGATGACGTCGAATTTTTCGCGGGTGGTGCGGATGAAATGGCGGCCGTCATCCCGCACGACCTCGACGCGCGGGTTATCCACCACGCTGTAATTCTCCTTGCTGAACCGGGGGGCGACATATTTTGGCACCAGCGGCTCGATGTCGCAGATGACGATGCGCTGGATGTTGGTGTGGGGGATGAACGAGCCGGCTGTCACCCCCGCTCCGCAAGCGACGACGAGAACACTCTTGGGATCCGGGAAGGCCAGGGCGGAGATGTGACCGAGCATGCGCTGGAGCCGCATGTCGCGGGGGTCATTGGAGGCCTGGACCTTGCCCGCGGAATGGAAGCTGCGCACGCCATCGGTGCGCATCGTGACCGCGACGGTGCCGTTCAGCCCTTCGCCCACATATTCGCAGTAAGTGGTCCAGCCGCCGCCCCCGCGAGGGACTTCCTCTTCCTTTGTATCCCTGCCCGGCGCGAACACATCGCCGTAGGTCGCCGTGAAACGCCCGTAGGCAACCACCCCCCACGGCAGCTCGCCCACATGCCACGCCATCAAGAGCGACAGACAGGCCGCGCTGGTCATCACCACCGCGCCCGGCGCTTCGAGACCAGGTTCCATCCCCTTCTGACCGGCGGGGATTTTGCGCCAGAGCAGCGGCGCCAGCACGACCAGCCCGGCCACGGCGGACAATAAAATCAAAGCCTGTTGGGACCCCTTGGTTCTAACCAGGGGAATCAAGAGCAGGCTGAAGCCCAGCGAACCGACAATCGCGCCGACGGTGTTGGCGGCATAGACTCCGCCCACCAGCCGGCCGGGGTCCTGACCGCGCGAGGACACCGCGGCCAAAGCCAGGGGAAAACTCGCGCCCCACAAAATCGGCGCGGGCAATATGGCCCACAGGCAGCGCGCCACGTCCAACTGAAACAGGAACCAGGGACTCGGAGCCAGTTGGGGGTTGACCGGCCAGTACGGCAGCGAGGAGGAAATCATCCAGGCCGCCCAGGCCACCGCCCCGGCCAGAAGCAATTGGCAGCCGCCAAGCGCCAGGCGCGGCCGGGCCGTCAGGCGGGCCACCACCGCCCCCAGGCTGCTCCCCAGCCCCAGCCCCACCAGGAACACCGCTAGGATGATCGAAAAGGTATAGACCGTCGCCCCCATTGTCAGCGCCAGAAGCCGCGTCCAAACCACCTCCGCGCCCAGAGCGGCCAGACCCGACAACCCGATGGCGACATAGAGCGCGCCAAAACCATGTCCAGCCCGCGCGGCAGGTTCTGGTTCCCGGTCCGCCACAGGCCCGGCAGCGGCGGATGCCGAGCCGTGGATCCTTGCGGCCTCCGCCGGTTTGAAAGGGGCCAGCCAGGCCAAAATCAGCGCCAGCAGACAGACCGTGGCATTGATGCCGGCGGCGACGTAGGTCGCGAATGCCATGTCATGAATCCGCAACAGGTAAAAGCCGGCCAGGAGGCAGCCGAAAACCGCGCCGCCGATATTGCCTCCGTAAAAGAAGCCGAGCCAGGAAACCCCTTCCGGCGTGGTTTCGACCCAGCGCGACATGGCGGGCAGCGTCGCCCCCATGAGCAAGGTGGGAGGAACCAAACAGACCCCGGCCACCACGCAACGGACGATGATCCCCCCGAAACCGCCCCCGCCGACGGCGGTGTAGATTTGAGAGACCCAGGGCATGCCGAACAAAATGGCGATGCCGATGACACCGATCCCGGCTTCGAGCATGGCATAAACGCGCAAGGGATGGCGCCGCCCGGAAACCAGGCGGGGCAGGAGGTAACTGCCCAGGCACATTCCGCCCATGTAGGCCCCGAGCAAAACGCCCAGGGAGACCGTGGTCAATCCGATGACCAATTGGAGCAGTTGGAGCCAGACGATTTCATAGATCAGCGCCGCGCAGCCGCTGCCGATGAAAAGGAGCAAAAGGGCTGGCAGCAGCCGGCGGGAAGCCAGCGGGCCGTTGGGTTGGTTTGACGTGTTGTCGCTCAAAGTATTAAGTTGTTTCGGGAGCACACTGCCGCATCCCCCGTGGTTTGAAAAGCTGAATTGTTCACTGTTTGGTTCCCGGATAATGACGCCGGCCAGGCCGTGCGGGTTACACCAATGCAAACCGATGCCACTTCATTTCTCGCGCGCTCTTTCCCGGACATTATTGTTGTTGCGCGGCGCGGAAGAATTCCGTCGGGCCGGCGGGAAGGCCGGGGTTGATGACTTGGACGGCATTGGTCATGGTCAGATTGGTCAACTGGGTCCAGGTGATCGCGGGCAAGAGGTTGGTGGCGGACCAAATGACATAGCTGAAGCCCGGGGTGCCGTAGAGCGTCAGGACAGGGCTGGCGCCGCCGGCCAGGGAAATTCCGAGCGCCGGCGGAGCGGGCGCCGTGGTGAAGGTCAAGTCGCCGCCGAAATTTGTTCCGAGGCCGTTTTGGGCGACGGCTTGGAAATGATTGGTTGTGCCGGGCGACAGGCCCGTGACGGCCTGCGCCACCGCCTGCGCTTCATCCAGGCCGGATGCCAAAATGTTGGTGGCGCTAAAACTTCCGTACGCGGCCGTGGGGCCGTATTCAAAATACACGGCCGCGGGGCCGCCACTGGGATTGACGGTGGCATTCAAAATGGCATTGGTGGCCGTGATGTTGGAGGCGGCCAGGGTCGTCACGACGGGGGCGGCGGTTTCCAAGGCAAAGAAATCCATCTGGCTGGCGGGAAGACCGGGGTTGATGACTTGGACGGGATTTGTCAAGATGAGGTTGGTGAGCACGGTCCAGGTGACCGGCGGCAGGAAGTTGGTGGCCAACAGGATGACGTAGTTGGAACCGACCGTGCCGTGCAGAATGAGCACAGGGATGTCGCCGTTGGTCAGGAAAGCGTCGAGCACGGGCGGAGGCGGGGGCGGAGAGGGAGCGGTGATGAAGGTCAGGTCGCCGCCCAGACTTGTGCCGGCGGAGTTGTGGGCGACGGCTTGGAAATGATTGGTGGTCGCGGGCGGCAAGCCGGTGATGGCCTGCGCCACCGGCTGCGCATCCACCAGGTCGGAAGCCAGGGTGTTGGTGGCGCTGAAGGACCCATAATTGGTCGTGGGACCGTACTCGAAATAAACCGTCGTGGCGCTGAGATTGGGGTCCACGGTGGCATTCAAAGTGGCATTGGTGGACGTGATGGCCGACGCGGCCAGGGTCGTCACGGCGGCGTTAGTGGGCGTCAAAGTAAAAGTCAGACTCCAGCCTCCGCTGATGCCGCCGGGGCCGTTGCCAATGTTGTTGTAAACCTCGTACAAGCCCCAGGTTCCATTGAGGGCCGTTCCAATGAAGCCGGCCAGCCCGTTGGTGGTGACTTGAGGGAACTGATCCCAAATAGGAGCAAAAGGAAAATCGAACGGCCCGAATGGAACGCCGCTGGGTTGGTAGGCGCCGTTGGTGAGCGTGGCGCCTTCACCGGCAAAAGGCGCGGCGGCATCCGCAATGGTGAGGGTGACGTTGGTGGCCGCTCCGCTGCTCGTTTCGTACATCAAATCCACGGCCTGGCCGGAGGGGCCGAGGAGGAGGATTTCGATGCCGCTGGTGTCCAGGTCGGTCAATCCGTAAAGTGTGACGGTCACGCTCTGCAACGCGCCGGCCAGAGTCGGAACCTGGATGGTGGATGGAAAGGGGGAAGCATTAGTATAGATGTCCACATTGGTAAGGGTCGTGGCGTTGGTAAAACTCACGACGAGCGGGGCGCCGTCCGCCGCCGCGTTGCGCGGCAACAGCAGCAGGAAGCCAAAGGCGGCCGCGAGGAAGAACCGGCGGCACGGCCGGGCCGGATGAGCCGGCGTGATTTGGTGAAAACTCATTGAATGAACTGGATGAGTTGGCAGTCTAATGAGTTGACGGCGCAAGGAATTTAAAGTGTGCATCTCCATGATTGGGGATTATATACCACACCAACCGGCGCCCGTCACGCGAAAAGGGCGGTTGGGGCCAGGCGGGCGGGTTCGGGTTGCGCAACGGGGGAACAAGGCGTAAGTTTATCCGGTCATAAGGGTGGCAGTGAACGACAAGCAAAAGAGGAACTTTATGAGAAAGCAAACGATGATTTTCGGGATGGCCGCCATCACGGTTCTTGTGGCGGCGATTTTTCTGACTCTCCCCGGGCGCGCCAGCGCGGCCGGCGACAACAACCTGGCGGCGGTGGCATCGCCAAGCGCCGCGCCCGGCGCGGCCAGCGTCGCGCCGCCGTCCTACCCATCCGGCGTGGGTGAAGTGATGAAGCTGTTCAAGGGCGGCATCACGGCGGACATCATGGTCAGTTACGTCAAGAATTCGCCGCTGTCGTTTTATCTCAGCGCGGACAACATCATTTCGTTGCAGCAACAGGGCGTTCCATCGGAGGTCCTCACGGCGATGATCCAGCGTTATGGCGAATTGCAGCGGCAAACGGGCGTGGCCCTGGGCACGCCGGGGCGGCCTCCGGTGCAAGTGCCGGCCCAGGCCCCGGCGCCGACCTATTATTCCTACGCGCCGGAGGATTCCTCGGCCAGCTTCGACGCGGCGTTGCAGGCGCGGGCGGCAAGTTCCTATGCCTATGCCGCGCCGCCAACATACCCGGTTTATGCCCCTGAGCCGGTCGCCCCCGTCTATTACGATCCTTACTATTACGATCCGTTTTATTACCCCTGGTACCCGTTCGGCGGGCCGTTCGTCTTTGATTTTAGCGTCGGTCATGGCGGCGGATTCGGTCATGGCGGAATCGGCGGACACGTTGGCGGGTTTGGCGGCATCGGCGGACACGGTGACGGGTTTGGCGGACGCGGCGGCGGGATTGGCGGGAATGGCGGACGCGGCGGCGGAATTGGCGGGACTGGCGGACGCGGCGGCGGAATTGGCGGGACTGGCGGACGCAGCGGCGGGATTGGCGGCGGGACCGCCGGAGGGCACGGCGGCGGCCGGGGGCGCTAAGAACCACCGCACAGTTCCCGAGGCTGCGCGATGTCCAGGTGGATTTGTTCGCGCAGGGCGGCCAGGGAGGGAAATTTCTGCTCGTGGCGCAGCTTCTTGAGGAAGGCCAGTTCCATTTCCTCCCCGTAAATATCCCCGGAAAAATCCAGCAGGTGCGCTTCGACCTGGATTTGGGGCGCGGCGGCGGATACGGTGGGGCGCCAGCCAATGTTGACAGCCGCGGCACGGCTTCGGCCACCCACAAAGGCGCGCGCCGCATAGACCCCGGACGGCGGCAAGACCAAGCCCGCCGCGTCCAGATTGGCGGTGGGAACGCCCATTTGACGCCCAACGCCGCTTCCCTTGACGATGCGCCCGCAAAGAGCATAGGGCCGGCCCAGCATCTGACCGGCCCGGGCGAAGCGCCCCGCCCGCACCGCCGCGCGCACCCGCGTGCTGCTGACGGGCTGGCCGTCCAGTGAAACTTCCGCCAGGGCATGGACGGCGAAGTCCAGTTCTTTTCCCAGCGCGTTGAGCAAGGCGACATTGCCGGAACGTCCGCGGCCGAAGGAAAAGGCCCGGCCCACGGAGAGGCTCTGGATCTTGCCGCAATCCCGCGCCAGCCCGCGAATGAATTCCTCCCCGGTCCTCTCGCTGAAGGCCCTGTCAAAACGAATGACGCAGGCGGTGTCCGGCCCCAGGGCGGCGATGGCGCGCATCTTTTTGGCCGGCGGATAGATGAGCGGCGGAACGCGCGCGGGAGCCAGCACGGCGGCGGGGTGCCGGTCAAAAGTGAGCACCACTGAAAGGCCGTTGTGCCGGGCGGCGTCGCCGATGGCCTGGCGGATGACCTGCTGGTGCCCCAGATGGACGCCGTCGAAAACCCCAATGGCCAGGCAAACCGGGCGCGGCCCGGCCTCCAACTCAGCGGTCGCGTGGATGATGTTCATTGTTCCGCATGGTCCATACCACTTCGGCCCTGGGAATGCACTTCCCGAATTTCCAGAGCGAGGGGTTGAGACGGGCTACGGGCCGCCGGGAGCGCCGCGCCGTCCGCCGCCCCCGGCGCCGCGCGGCGGCTGGCTGGCGAAGGCGGCCGAGTCCCTGGCCGCCTGGGTTTCCACCCCCGGTTTCTGCAGGAATCCAAGATCGCGGAACCAGTCAATAAAACGGAATTGCCAGGTGCCGTAGGGCGTGTTGAGGCGGTCGGTCAAGCCGCCGGTGGAACCGCTGCCGGGATGATGGCCGTTGCCGTAAATGTGCATCTCGAGGTTGGGCGCGCCAATCGCCAGCATGGCTGTAAAGTATTCGGCCGCCCAGACCGCGTGCTGCTGGTCGCCCGACCCCGCGCAGGCGAGGAAGGCCGGCGGCACGTTGCGCGGAATCGGCGGAGACGCGCCCCGGTTGAACGGCGACGGGCCGGGATAAATAATCCCCACAAAATCCGGCCGCGAAGAAACGCCCGCCAGCGGGTTGCCCGGCAGGTCGTTTTTCCGGTCGAACTCGTTGAACTGAATGGCCGCCGGGGCGGACAACTCGGCCCCCGCCGAAAAGCCCATGATGCCGATCTTGTTGGGATCCAGATGCCAGTCCCCGGCATGGGCGCGGACCAGTTTGACGGCCTGAAGGGCGTCATAGACCTCGTCGGTTTTGGGGTTGTAGCCGTCGCGGCGGAGGCGGTTACGGAGGATGATAGCATTGACTCCATAGTTGTAGAAAAAGGGCACAAAATCAGCGGCCTCCAAACCCACATTCAGCGTGTTGTGCCCGCCGCCCGCCGCCAGGATGACGGCCGCCCCGGTGTTGAGCGCCGGCTCGACGGTGTGGACCTCGATGGACGGGTTGTGGATGTTGACAATGCTGGCAATGCGCCCCGGCACGCCCGGCGTCATGATGTATTGCTCGGCCTCGCGGATGCGATTGGTGTTGAGATATGGCGAATCGGGCGGGTAAAGCGCGAGCACCACGCCGCCCGGCAAAATGGGCTGCGGGGCGTAAGGGTCTCCGGTTGCCGGCCCCGGCCTGGGCACGCCCAGGGGAGCGGGCGGGGGCGGCAGCGCGGCGGCGGCGGCATCGGTTGACGGCGCGGCGTCTTGCGCCAGGACGGAGGCCGCCGCCAGCGCCGTCCAGAGCAGCGAAGTGAAGCGGGCAGTGACAGGATTTCTATTCAGCATGATTGCGGTTCTCATCAGGTCAAACAACTTTGCGACTCGCGGAATATAACCCAAGTTTTCCCATCTGCCAAATACTGCATATTTCACACTTTCCGGTTCGATAGGGGTAGAGATGGAGTTTGCGGCTCCACCCCTCCCTCCAAACCGGACAGGCCCATTTCGGGCATCCGGCTTTCCAGTCAGTGGGTTCTCTTTCG
>Ga0182027_10002001_pt1 | contig 33298 bp, 26 predicted proteins | sample 712E1DmetaG_FD_121300 | JGI IMG/M metagenome (GOLD analysis project Ga0182027, IMG submission 121300) | Permafrost microbial communities from Stordalen Mire, Sweden - 712E1D metaG (Illumina Assembly) | ecosystem: Environmental > Terrestrial > Soil > Wetlands > Permafrost | place: Sweden...
ACCTGAGCACTTGCAAGAGGAAGTTCATAATCTACAGGAGTAATAGTTTGCGAACCTAAAATCCTAAGAGGAAGTGTTCCCTCGGGAGTTGATTCTATAATCCCTCCCATTAAAGTCAATGGATCGATTATTCGTTTCATAGGGCGTTGGGATAAAGATTCATCACCGGTAATTATAGAATCAAATTCCTGATTGATAAGAATGCCGGCGAGAAGACGAGTTGTTGTGCCGGAATTGCCGGCATATAACGGACCATCTGGTTTTATCAGATTTTTATATCCCTTCCCTTTTACCACAATGACATTATTTTTTTCTTCAAATTCAACTCCCAAAGCAGAGAAGCAACTGATAGTTGATTTAACATCCTCACCATTACCAAGGTTATGGATTATGGACTGACCTTCAGCCATTGAAGAGAACATAACTGAGCGGTGTGAAATAGATTTATCACCGGGAATGCTGAGGGTCCCTTCAACTCTATTTATTTTATTAAATGCTTGTTCCATTATTTACGGCACCATTTATCAATCAATTTATCTAATTCTTCTTCATCTAAATCACTTTCATTATACATATCTTTTGCAAGTCTTTGCCGCAGGGCCTCATATATAATAACAGCTGCGGCTACTGAAATATTAAGGCTTTGCACCATTCCGAACATGGGAATATATAATTTTTCATCAGCCATTTCTACGGCTTCCGATGATACTCCCCGGTGTTCATTACCAAGAACAATCGCGCATTTTTCTGTCATGTTAATATCATATAAACTTTTAGTCCCTTCTCCAAGTGAGGAGGCATAAATCTTAAATCCACTTGCTCTTAAATTATCATAACATTCTTTTACATCGGTGTACTTTTCTTTTTCAATCCATTTAAATGCTGAAGCAGAAGTCTTTTTACCTATACCCGGGAACTTCTCAAGATAATAAAGGAGTGAGACTTTGGGTATACCGGCTGCATCGCAAGTTCTGAAGACAGCGCTGACATTATGTGGATCGTGCACATTTTCAAGGACTAAACGGAGACTATGCTGTCTTGCTTTGGCAACAGCAGTAAGTTTATTTAGTCTTTTTTCAGATTTAAATTCTCTCAACTCTCGGCTTTATCGAATACAAGTTTGTAAATAATCTTAGTTTTACTTTCCCGGGCTTTATCTACCTTAAATTTTGCGACATCAGTGTTTAGATAGTAGGCGGCAAGTTCTATTATATTATGCAATACACCATCCAAATCATGCGCCCAACTTTCGCAACCCTTGAGAGAAGGTATTTCGGCAGTGAACCCGTCGTCTGATTTATGTACAATTATGTCTAAAATCATGGTTAACTATCAGTAACCACTCTTTTCTGTTTTTTCACCCAAGACAATTTTAACGCTTGCACTTGCACCAACTCTGTCGGCGCCTGAAGCAATCATAGCTTCAGCATCTTCACGGCTCCTGATTCCGCCGGAAGCTTTTACGCCTATTCCGCTTCCCACGACATATTTCATGAGGGCGATATCACCTACAGTAGCTCCGCCTTTGCTGAAACCGGTAGATGTTTTAACAAAATCGGCTCCTGCTTCCTTACAAATAACGCATGCTTTTATTTTCTGTTCATCGGTAAGAAGAGCAGTTTCAAGAATAACTTTGCATAATACTCCATGATTATGTGCTGCATTAACAACTTGTTTTATATCATTTGACACATAATCATAATTACCTTCCTGAAGCTGACCGACATTTATAACCATATCGATTTCCGTGGCGCCGTTATAAATTGCCTGTTCCGACTCAAATCGTTTGACCTCAGTAGTGGTAGCTCCCAGAGGGAAGCCGATAACAGTGCATACTTTTACTTCAGTATTTTTAAGTATCTCATAACATAGAGCGACATAACAGGGGTTAATGCAGACTGAAGCAAAAACATATTTTCTTGCCTCCTCACACAGAGCCCTGATTTCTTCAGGGCGGGCATCTGGTTTCAGCAGAGTATGGTCAATTTTCCTTGCAAGATTTTTATCTGCAAGTTCCTTCCCTACTCCCGGACCAGCAGCTATACGTGAAGCACCTGAATCAACAATATTCCTGACAGCTTTAGGCTGTGTAACAACATTTGTTTCCCAACCCTTACAGCCATCACCCTGGTAATAAAAATCTCTTAATACTTTTTCTAAGAATTCTTTTGATACATCTTCAGATTTTGGATAATCCATTTTTAACCTTTAATATTTAAATATGCTTTATAAGTATTTTGCAGCAGCATAGCGATTGTCATCGGGCCTACTCCTCCAGGGACTGGAGTTATATAAGATGCCTTCTTAGAGACACCTGCAAAATCAACATCGCCTACTACTCTTGAACCCTTAGGATGACTTTCATCCTTGATTCTATTTATTCCAACGTCAATTACAACAACCCCCTCCTTTACCATATCCGCCTTTACAAATCCCGGCTGGCCCATTGCTGATATAAGGATATCTGCTGTTCTTGTATAATCACTTAAATTTTTAGCAGCAGAATGACAAATGGTAACTATTGCATTTGCCCCCTTTTTTTTCTGGAGAAGGAGATTTGCCACAGGTTTACCAACTATATTACTACGGCCAAGCACAACAGCATGTTTACCGGAAGTTTCAATGTTATAACGTTTCAATAATTCCATTATTCCGGCCGGAGTACACGAAACAAATCCTTCCTTTCCTATCACCATATTACCAATGTTTACGGGATGAAACCCATCAACATCTTTTGAAGGTGAAATAGCTTCAATTACCTTGTCTTGATTTATATGATCCGGTAAGGGAAGCTGAACCAGAATTCCATGATAGTCATCTTTACTATTATAATATTCAACAAGATCAAGCAAGTCTCTTTCGCTTGTAGAGGAATTTAATTTTTCGGTTTTAGTTTTCATCCCAACTTCTATGCAGGCTTTCCCCTTATTGTTTACATAAATATGGGAACCGGGATCATCTCCGACAAGAATAGTAACAAGTCCGGGGACATCTTTTCCTTCCTTAACAAGATTGGTAATATTGACCTTAATTTCTTCTCTGATATCAGCAGCAATTTTTTTACCATCTATTAAAATCATACTGCTATCTTTTTTCTGTTTAATTTAGTAAAATCGAGATTATATGATTTAGAAAGATAATTTTTTATTTTTTTATCTTCCAGTATCTCATCAGCAAAAGGATTAGAGTTCTGCCAACCAGTAAGGCTATTATTTCTAAAATTCTCCAACCGTCGGATAGAAATTTCGCAGAATACCGGGTCGATGTCAATAGTATAACATTGTCTATTTAATTTTTCTGCTGAAAGGAGAGTAGTACCCGAGTGAGCAAAAAAATCAACAACCAGGTCTCCTTCTTTGCTGTTAGCCATTAGAATCCTGTCGATTGATTTCAAAGGTTTCTGGGCATAGCAGCCATTGACATTCTCTTCCATCCTATAAAACACCTGTTGGATATCGACCCAAACATTTCCGGCTCTGATATTTTCAGACTTACCTCTTTCCAGGTTTTCGGTCTCAATCCCATTTATAATTTTATAATATCCTTTCAGAATTTTAGGGATATCGGTATATTCTGCCTCAATATTAAACACAGAATCTCCCTTCACATAATAAAGAAGTTCCTGCCTGACAGCCATCCAGTTTTTCTGAGTCCCGTATCCCCTTTGGTTCCTCATGGTTATAAAACTTCTTGAAGAAAAACCGGAATTTCTCATCATTTGAATAAACTCAGGGAAAGGTTGAAAGTGGTTATTCTGATCTGCTCCAAGCCAAATATACATGGAAGAATTATTATCAAGGATACAGAAAGAAATATTTACCCATTTCCTGCACCATCCTATAAATTCTGTTAATTGTTTTTCTTCAAAGGCGACAAAATTATAAGGAGGATCATGAACAGCCAGGAGAGCTTTTGCACCATCCATGAATTTAATTACCTGAGATTCTTCTGAAGAATCTATACACCCTACCCTATGGTTTTTTAATTCATCGTTCCAAATTTCGCCTGGTTTTAATCTGCAGTAAGGGAGCAAAAGGTTATGCAATTTGATGTCAGAATCGATCCTTGGTAAGGGAAAATTTTCCATAAATCAGTCAATCTTTCTGATAAATTCAGGGAAAAGAATTCTTTCCAGTTCAACAGATTTACCGCTTTCAGAGTCAATCTTTAAGAAGAAACCGCAAATATGGACATCATTTTCAGCGGTTTCATATTTTTGCGGAGTCTGGTAAATAAATCTGTTTATAGCAGCTGTAGTTTTCATACCGATAACAGATTCATAGGGACCTGTCATTCCGACATCGGTTATATAACCAGTTCCGTTGGGGAATATTCTTTCATCGGAAGTCTGAACGTGAGTATGAGTTCCGATTACAGCAGAGACTTTTCCATCAAGGAAATAAGCCATGGCAATTTTTTCAGCAGAAGCCTCAGCATGGAAGTCCATGATTATTACATTAGTTTCCGCTTTAAGTTTGGGGACGACCCATTCGGCAGTGCGGAAGGGGCAGTCGATACTCTGCATAAAAGTTCTTCCCTGCATATTCAGGACTGCAACTTTACCTTTTTTAGTATCAACAATGCAATAACCGTTGCCATAAGTACCTTTTGGGTAATTAAGCGGACGAAGGGCACGGGGTTCAATTTTCAGGTAATCCTGGGATTGATGTTTATCCCAAGTATGATTGCCACCGGTTATTACATGAACGCCGAGGTCAAATAAAATCTTCCCTTCTTTAGCAGTGCATCCTTTGCCATCAGAAGAATTTTCCCCATTAGCTATCACAACATCTGCTTTATATTTCTGAATCAGACCTGGCAGCCATGTTTGAATCAGGTCCATTCCCGGTTTCCCGACAATATCTCCGATAAAAAGTATATTTAGAAGGCTCATATTCCTCTTCAATTAATATTTAAATATATTGAAAATAGGGATCAAATTAAAAGTTATTAACAGGTATGTGCTTTTAAAGTTGTGATTTTTTAATACATTTGGGATATGATTGCGAATGATCTTTCAATAATACCGGTTGATAATGCGGAGTTCTGTGTAGTTGACGTTGAGACCACAGGGCTATCGCCAAGTTATAATAATATCATAGAAATTGGTATAATTAAGGTTTCGGGGTTAAAGATTATAGATTCTTACCAATCACTTGTCAACCCACAACGGGAAGTCCCCTATTATATTACCCAGCTTACAGGGATAACTTCTGATGATGTATACAATGCACCTTTCTTTGAAGATATAGCCAATGAAGTGGCTGATTTTATTTCGGGACATATAATTGTTGGGCATAATTTATCTTTTGATAAGAGTTTCTTAAGGAAGGAATTTGAGGCATGCGGCAAGGATGTACTCTTAAAACATGACGTTTGTACGCTTAAACTTGCGAGGCGAATGTATCCGATGTTGAAGAGCAAATCGCTTGGATCTGTTTGCCGCCATCTTGGGGTAAATAACATGTCGGCACACAGGGCTCTGGGAGATGCTAAGGTAACAGCCAGGATACTTATTAAAATGATTTCAGAGTTAAAGGAAAACTATGGAGTTCATTATGCAGATGAGCTGATTAAATTTCAGAAGCTTGAGAAGAAAGATCTGAAAGTAAAAGTTAAACAGTCATTATCTGATGATCTTGCCACACTCCCCCATGCGCCGGGAATTTATTATTTCCTTAATTCAAAGAATGAGATTATTTACATAGGGAAAGCAAAGTCTTTACGTGACCGGGTTAAATCCTATTTCTCATCTGCTGCCCCATCTAAGGCGAAGAAGATTATTAAGCAGGCATCAAGATTAAAGATTCAGATAACAAATTCCGAGCTTACTGCCCTTCTTAATGAAGCGGAGCTAATAAAAGTAATTAACCCAAAGCATAATACTATGCTTAAATCGTATGGGAACAAATATTTTCTGCGGGTCAATACTTCACGCGAATTTCCTTCAATAGAGATATCCAACTCATTTAGTTTTGACGGTAATGATTACTTCGGTCTTTTTATTTCACGGAGAAAGGCGGTTGAGATCCTGGAGATGATTTCAAAGACATTTGCAATAAGGGAGTGTAATGAAAAGGAATTCGCCAAAAAGAGGAGATGTTTTCTTGCTGATATAGAGAGATGTACTGCTCCCTGCGAAAACAAAGATAAGGGGATTTATTTTGAAGAGCTTGAAAAAATATATGAGTTCCTGAACGGAAAAAACCATTACGCTCTTGACCGACTTATAAATAAAATGAAAGAACATTCGGACAATATGAAATTTGAGAAAGCCGCTGAAGTAAAACAGCTTATAGATCTTATTTTAGCACAGACACACAAAACGTCGTTACTGGCAGAGCCGGTTAACCTTGCAAATGTTTTATTTGAAGTTGACGGTGGATTCGGAAGGGATTATATATTGATGCTTGCCGGGAAGATTTATGTTAAGAAACATGATTCTAATAAAAAAGATTATTTTGATGAGGCGTTAGAGGATTATTTTGGACGTACTATTAATCTTCAAACAATGCCGGATGATGAGGACCTTGAGAAGATGAAGATAACACTGAACTGGTTAGTAAAAAACAGGAGTGCTGTAAGGTCGTATTATCTAAAGGAATATGTGACTAAGGAGGAGTTGTATAAAAAGATTTCACAGCGGCCGGTGCAATATCAGACTTCAGAGCAGACATTTGATATAAAGAGTTTTGTGAAGGATAAAATAGAAGATTACACGGGGGTAGAGAGTTATTAAATCACTATTAAAATATTTGATAAATATATTATTTCCCCCCTTGACAATACAATTGATTTTTATTACTGTTGCGGTTCAATAATAGATAGTTTATTTGAGATACAATTTAGTTAATCCATGTTTGTTCTTGTATGATATGTTTTAAGTAAACATTTTATTGTTAATTATTGCTGCCTGGCAATGGAAAAGGGGAAGAAAAAGCAATTCCACGTGGCGTTCAGATGGCCTTCAGGTGGCGTTCACCTGGCCTTCGATAATAGTATGGAAGGCCTTGCGCTATACTTAGTTCATAGGCGCGCCGGCAGTGTTTGGGCTGGGGGAGTAGAGAGAACCTGTACCTGGAGGGTTAAGCTGTCTTAATAGTGCCCTAATCTTTTGAATTTTGAAAACAATTTACTGACTTGGATCATGAAACTCCTGACATGCTGATTAAGAGTCAGATTTTTGAAAAGATAACGTGTTGTATTATAATGAGTTACAGATTCCTTCCATAGTTTTTTCCACAGTTTTGATTTTGAGTTTCATTTATCTCACAAGAAAAAACGAAACGCGAATCTTACATTTCAAATAATAAAGATATTCCATAGCTGCAGGGGGGATGCATGGATTAGGAAATATTTGTAATTTGGGATTGTAATTGAACCGGAGTTTGTGTGTGGTTTCTTAAATATTTATTGTTAGCTCTTATCGTAACATTTTTCATTAGTTGTTATCGCGGCGAAAATGATACGGGTTATATTGAGCCCAATAAAACCTATGGCTGGGAAAAATTAACATTGGACACAAACCAATACGGGTTTTTAGAGAAAGCAGTACTTTTTAACAATGCTATCTACACAGCAGGAAACTGCTATTTTAAGTCTACTGATGGAGGAGTAACATGGAATTCCTGGTTCTCAGGTAAATTAAATTGTTATAGTTTATTTGCTGATTCTGCCAGTCTATTTATGTGCACCAATAAGGGAATTTACAGAATGGATAAAACCGAAACGGAGCCCCAGCTTATTTCTGATAATGTAGGTTTTGCTATTTCTGCTTCAAATAACAATTGTTTATATGGTACCTGGTTCCTACCCGGAGAAAATTCACCTTCAGGATATTTATCTACTGACCGTGGTGTCACCTGGAATTTTATATTAAATGAAGTGCTTTCCAGTGGAGCATATTTAACTGATAATTATTTATACGAATCCGGGAATACAGGCGGTAAGGGATTTTCTATTTATCGTATATCAATAGACGAGCAAAGAACTATTACTAATCTTGGTAAAATAGGTTCTCTTTATGGTTCATATAGTATAACTTCAGGAGGCGGTAGATTGTTAGCTGCAGACTGTGATGGAATTTATTATCTGAACACTTCCGGCACATGGACAAACGTATTTATGGAATCATGTTTTAATCCATTTTATAATTTCGGTAAAAACATTTATACCGGAAATAATTCACTTTATGTTTCCAGAGATTCAGGTTATACGTGGCATGAGCGAACCATTCCCGATCAATCCAGGGAAATAGGAAATGTATTTGAGGTAGGGAACTATACTTATTTGCAAACAGCATATAATTTATGGCGCATCCGGCAGACTGATTTGTAACAAATAAATTGTGGCGTTAACTTATAAGAATTAAAATCTTACTGTTTTTGTTATTACCTATTTGTGCAATTAGCCAAAAGCAGGTTAAACCTGATTGGCCTTCATTTGCAAATTCCCAGTGGCCTGTTTTACTGGGAGATTTGCAAGGAACTGGAAGCTCTGGATTTGTTGGGCCCCGAACTTTTAAGGTAAAATGGGTAAGGGATATGTAAGGGGAGTAATTGGTCCAGCAATTGGATATGATGATAATTTATATTCAGGGGATAAGGCCTTAAGTTTATCTGATGATTATAATCTTTTTTATGCAGTTAATAGAAGTGGAGAAGATCTAAATGTGAAGATTACAGTTTATAATGCAATAGGAAGTAAGGTTGCTACTGTTGTGAATGAATATAAAACAGCCGGGAATTATTCGGTTCAGTTTAATGTAAGTAATTTAGCAAGCGGGATTTATTTGTACAGGATGGAGGCAGGGAGTTATAGTGCGACAAAGAAGCTTATACTTTTGAAATGAGTGCCTACCTCAGATACGTCTGATGAGGCGGAGATTGCTCCGCCAAGTCCAATATTTCTTTCCATAAAGGGTATCAAAATTTCCCCTAATAATCTCCTTATTTTATAAGCAATTAGCCCTCCCGATTTTTCATTCCATAAACCTTTAAGATTTTGGAATTTCCGATAGTGTTTAAAATGATTGATGCAGATTAAATAGGAGGAGATTCTTCACTCCACTTCGTTTCCCCGTCAAGCCGGGACACGCGTTCAGAATGACATGGATTAAGGGGATCCTCGCTTTCGCAGGGATGACAAATGAATACAGAGATGCCATAAGAGTTGTAGAGAAATAAGAATAAGGAAAAACAACCCCCTACCCCCCTTTATTAAGGGGGAATAGGAAAAACAACCCTCCTTTATTAAGGGGAAATAGGAATTAGTTAACTTCCCAGGTGTTCCCGCTGAAAAGCAACTGTTCAAGATCTCCTTTGCCTTTCATAGCTGTAACATCTTCAATCTGTTTCTGCATTTCACCATCAAGAGTGGGTTTGAATATCTGTCTGAATATGCCCATTGGAGTCGGGAATCCGGGATGATCAGTTAGATGTGCAAGTATTGTAGCTCTTGCCGCGCTCGTATCGAATTCATTATGGACAAGAACATCATTAATACTATTGCTGCCTTCGTTAATATTAATTATTGTGGGATAGGCATTGTCAACTTTTATCCCTTTATCTTTATTCTTTCCGAAGATGAGGGGTTTATCGTGTTCGATATAGAGGAGCATATCATCTTTGACTCCTTTATCTGAGATTGCATCGAAGACACCATCATTGAAAATAACGCAGTTCTGGAGAATTTCAATCAAAGCCAGGCCTTTATGGGCTGCGGCTCTTTTGAGCATCTGCTGCATATGTTTAGGATCCCTGTCCATAGTTCTTGCAACAAATGTAGCTTCAGAGCCAAGGGCAAGTGAAACAGGATTGAAGGGGAAATCAATACTTCCGTAAGGAGAAGTCTTTGTTTTCATACCTTTATCTGATGTAGGGGAATACTGTCCTTTAGTCAATCCGTAAATTTTATTATTAAACAGAAGTACTTTTAGGTCAATATTCTTTCTGCAGGCATGAATAAAGTGATTACCACCAATACTAAGAAGGTCGCCATCGCCGGTTGCAACCCAAACAGAGAGATCCGGATTACTTGCTTTAACGCCGGTTGCTATTGCCGGTGCTCTTCCATGAATTCCGTGGAAACCATAGGTGTCCATATAATAAGGAAAGCGGGATGAACATCCGATACCGGAAATCCAGACAATATTTTCTTTTTTAACATCTATAAGATCGGGGAAAGTCCTTTGCACCTGCGCCAATATTGAATAATCGCCGCATCCGGGGCACCATCTAACATCCTGATCAGTAGCAAAATCTTTTGCAGTTAATTTAATTTCTTTTACATCAAAGTTGTCAGCCATTATATCTTTCCTCCTAAAATATCAATTACTTTTTCTTCAATATCCCCTGATCTTAACGGCAATCCTCTTACCATATTGAACTGTAAAACGGGGATAAGGAATTCAGCTCTAATTACTTTGGCAAGCTGGCCAAGATTTATTTCCGGAATAAGAACATGCTTAAAGCTTCTTAAAACTTTCTCAGTATTTTTAGGCATTGGATTTAAGTATTTCAGATGAGCCTGAGAAACTTTAAGCCCAGCAACCCTGCAACGCAACACAGCTTCAGTAATAGATCCATAAGTTCCTCCCCATCCAAGAACCAGGAGTTCACCTTCCTGTTCACCGGAGACTTCAAGATCGGGAATATCCAGTGCCATATTTTTTATTTTCTGATCTCTCAGTTTAATCATTGAATCGTGATTATCAGGATCGTAACTAACCGTACCGATGATATTAGCTTTTTCAAGTCCGCCAATTCTATGTTCCAATCCGGGAGTACCCGGTTTAGCCCAAGGTCTTGAGAAGACGTCATCTCTTAAATAAGGTTTGAAAGTATTTTTATCAGTCCAGAATTTAACAGTAATATCCGGGAGCTCATTAACGTGAGGAATCTTCCAGGGTTCAGAACCATTAGCAAGATAGCCATCAGTTAAGAGAATTACAGGGCACATATATTTTAATGCAAGCCGGAAAGCTTCAATTGCCATATAAAAACAATCGCTTGGAGTAGAAGAAGCAATTACAGCTAATGGTGATTCACCATTCCTGCCGTATAAGGCCTGTAAAAGGTCCGCCTGTTCAGTTTTTGTGGGTAAACCAGTACTTGGACCGCCTCTTTGCACATTTATTAAAACGAGGGGGAGTTCCGTCATAAGAGCAAGCCCAAGAGCTTCGCTTTTAAGAGCTAGACCGGGTCCGCTTGTAGTAGTCAGGGCTAGATTCCCTGCAAAAGCAGCACCTATTGCGGATGTTATACCTGCAATTTCATCCTCTGCCTGCAAGGTTTTAACTCCGAAATTTTTGTAGTTACTCAGGTATTGAAGAATTTCAGTAGCGGGTGTAATAGGATAGGAACCCAGGAATAAAGGAAGACCACTTTTAACTGATGCAGCAAGACAGCCAAGCGCTGTTGCTTCATTGCCTGAAATACTTCTGTATGTCCCTTTAGGCAGTTGGGCCGCTTTTACCTGATAACGGATAGTGAAAAGTTCTGTATTTTCACCAAAATTATAACCGGCTATAAGTGCTTTGCTATTGGCATCAATATAATCGGGTTTATTCTTGAATTTATTTTTTATCCAATCAATAGTCTGGTCAACCGGCCTGTTGTAAAGCCAATACATAAGTCCAAGAGCATAGAAATTCTTGCATCTGGAAATATCCTTTGGGGACAATTTAGTATCTGCAAGAGCCTTTATTGTCATTGAAGTGATAGGGACGGGATAAACCTCAAATCCGGCTAAGGAATTATCCTCAAGAGGATTGGTCTCATATTTTGCAAGTTTAAGATTTTTTGCATCAAAAGCGTCAGTATTAGCTATTATCATTCCTCCTTTCTTTAATTCGGGAAGATTTTTTTTGATTGCAGCCGGATTCATAGCAACCAGCACATCAGCGATATCGCCGGGTGTATGAACATCCATACTACCGAAATGAAGTTGAAAACCACTAACTCCGTATATAGTTCCCTGAGGAGCTCTGATTTCTGCAGGATAGTCAGGCAAAGTACTTAAATCGTTACCTAAAACAGCGGTAGTATCGCTGAACTGACTTCCGGTAAGCTGCATACCATCACCAGAATCACCGGCAAATCTTACTGTTACTTCAGTTAGATTTTGAAACTCTTTTTCCTTGATCATAAATCTTTTTTCCTATTTACTTAGAATGATATTAAATCACTACAATCATGCCACTTAATTATTAAGGTTAAAGCTCAATATTATTTATTTATTAAGTTAAAAATTTATAATGACTTTTAGAAAAGAATAAATATTCAACACCAAGTTCTCAATTATGGAAATACATTTTTACCATAGATAAGAATAAAGAATTTGGCAAGCTTTTACAAGGTATTTTAGAGTTGTACTAAAAGATTATCAATGAGACGTGTATTACCAACTTTTGCGGCTACCAAGACATAATAACTGTTCCCTTCCTCCAGTTTTTCAATCTCTTTGAATGTTTCGGAGTCAACAATTCGCAGGTAATTCAAATGGATGGTACTTTCATTTATGAAAATATTGTTAATCTTTTTAATAACATTTTTCACATTATGTTCACCGGAAGTGATAAGGTCCTTTGCGTGTGTCAATGATTTATTTATTATAAGGGCTTTTTCTCTTTCTGAAGGTGAAAGGAAAATATTTCTTGAACTCATTGCAAGGCCATCATCCTCCCTTACAATAGGACACTCAATGATTTCAATATCATATTTTAAATCATCAACCATTTGACGGATTACAGCTGCCTGCTGCGCATCCTTCTGACCAAAAAAAGCAAAATCAGGCTTTATACTATTAAACAAAATCGCTACAATTGTTGTTACTCCCCGATAATGAGTTGGACGGAATTCCCCTTCCAATATTTTGGTTATCTCAGTTACTTCAACATAAGTTTGGTGATTTTTCGAATATATTTCTTCAACCGGAGGATAAAAAAGGAAATCGGTCCCTTCCTGAATTAGTAATAGTGTATCCTTATCGATATTGCGGGGGTATTTACTAAAATCTTCGTTTGGAGCAAACTGAGTAGGATTAACAAAGACTGACACAATTGTAACATCAGCTCTTTTTTTAGATTCTTTGATTAATGATATGTGCCCCTTATGCAGAAAACCCATTGTAGGAACAAGTCCGATTGTTTTCCCATCGGATTTTAATTTCTTGACGATAGACTGGATTTCTTTTACAGAATATATAGTATTGATTTATGCCTCAACTTACCAAAGTTATCAGATTATAAATTGTCGATTTAAGGTCCTTACGGGGAGTTACGATATCAATGAACCCATGTTCAAGAACAAATTCCGACCGTTGGAAGCCTTCCGGAAGATCTTTCCCGATGGTCTGTTTAATAACCCTTGGACCGGCAAAACCAATTAATGCCTGAGGTTCAGCAATATTAAAATCACCAAGCATAGCATAACTAGCCGTAGTGCCCCCTGTAGTAGGATCAGTCAATACAGAGATATAAGGCACATGTGCATCTGCGAGTCTGGCAAGTCGGGAACTGGTTTTTGCCATTTGCATCAGTGAGAATGCACCTTCCATCATTCTTGCCCCTCCGCTGGCTGAAATAATAATAAGTGGGATTTTATTCCTGTAGCATTTATCAATAAGTCTTGATATTTTTTCCCCCACAACTGAACCCATACTTCCGCCAATAAACTTAAAATCCATGCAAGCGAAACCAATTTCGATATTATTAAGCTTGCCTGTACCAGTTCTTACAGCATCATATAATCCTAAGTTCCTTAATGCATCCTGGGTACGTGCTGTATATTTTTTAGTATCAGTAAACTGTAGTGGATCAGCGGATCTCATTTTCCTGTCAGTTTCACGGAATGTTCCTTTATCAAGAATAATTTCCATATACTCCTGGCTGCCTATCCTGAAATGGTATCCGCATTTCATACAAGTCCAAAGATTCTGTTCAAGTTGTTTTTTATGAATTATTTCACCGCAGCTTTCACACTTCTCCCACAATCCATCAGGTAATTCCTTTCTTTGAGTATCGGGAGAAATATTTTCTTTGGATCTGTTAAACCAGGACATTAATTCTTCTCGCTATTTACATCGGCAAAGATAATAAGCACCTTATCAGGTTCTTCAGGGTCATTGGATTGAATAGTAACATTGCGGCTCATTTTCCCTTCCCTACCCTTCGTATCAAGTTCAACGCGGAGAGTTCCTTCCTGCCCCGATTCGAGCTTTTTACTGCTTGCAATAGCCGCAGTACAGCCGCAGGAAGTCTTTATGTCTTTGATTTCTAATGTTGATTTTCCCGTATTCTTAAACTTAAAAGTATAATCAACAACCTGTCCTGAATTTACCGCACCAAAATCATGCTGTGTCTCAGCGAAATAGAGTTTAGGTGCTTTGGCGTTATCATTTACATTAGACATATCCAGTACATTCCCGGTAAACTTAAATTTCAATTCCGGAGTAGACGAATCGTTCGTCTTTACATAGACATATTTCTCTTGTTTACCTGATTTCCCTGCAGAATTAAATTCTACTTTGATATTTGTTGATTCACCTGGAGCAAGATCATTTTTGTCCGGTTTAGCCGCAGTACATCCGCATGACGCATGCACGTCAAGTATTTTTAATGAATCACCGCCATTGTTTACCAGAATAAAATTGTGAGTAACTACTTTCCCTAGTTCTATATTACCGAAATCATATTCCATCTGTTGTGAAGAGGCCTTAGGTCCAACTACCTGAGCACAAGCAATAAATGAAAGACTGGCAAACAGAATAAACAAATTCCTAATCATTTTTTTGATTCCTTTACAATAAAGTTTTTAAAGTAATTTGGTTCTGAAAAATCAAACTCATTCGCTTTTAACAGAGTTCCTTTTGATCTGCACCACTCAGCCACAAATAAGGGGCGAGGATTAGAATACAAATCGTCCTTTTTAACAGCGCTGCCGAAAACGGGATATAACTTTGTTAATTCCGTCAACTCAGAAACATTGATGATCTTCAAATTCTCTGCAAATATATAATTATTAGAATTAATATGAAACCTGGTATAATACACTTCATCCACGTTAACTTTATTTGCTATAGCGAAATCTGTTCCATCCGGCAAAATCTCAGACAACTGAATTGCTAAAGCTTCAAATGTTGGAACAAGGCAGATGGGAAGCGATGCACCCATAGCCAGTCCTTTGGCAGCCGACATACCGATCCTTAATCCTGTAAAAGAACCTGGTCCGGCAGATACCGCAATGCATTCCAGATCTTTTAATTCGACTTCTGCCAATGATAATGTCTTGTCTATAATATCAAATATTTTTTCAGAATGGGAGTTCTTTAAATTTATGACTGTTTCAAAATACTTTGATCTGTCAAAAAAAACAGCAGCTCCGCATAGGTTTTGAGAGGTATCTATAGCGAGTATTGGTTTACTATTCATATTTTTTAAATGAAAATTCTCTGTTGAAATCCTTATCCAAAGTTATCTGAATTTCAGTTCTTCTTTTTGGTAGAACAGACGGGAAAAGCTCCCCCCACTCAATAAATTTAACAGCTTTGTCATCTTCCATATATTCATCAAAGCCAATATCGTAAATTTCCCTTACCTGTTCAATGCGGTAGAAGTCAAAATGATAAAATTTCAAGTCACCAGAATACTCATTTACCAACGCAAAAGTAGGGCTGCTCGCACTATCGACATTAAATGACTTCAGCAGTTTTTTAATAAAGAAGGTTTTACCTGAACCAAGATTACCATTTAATACAATAACATCGCCCGGTTTTATAATTGTTGAAAACTTTCCAGCAAGAATTCCGGTTTCATCTTCAGAAAACACTTTATGTACAGAAGGTAAGACCAATTTTATTTCGGCTCCATGGTAACAACCGGAATTATCATTTCTTCCATGGAAATACCTCCATGTTGAAAAGTATCCTTATAATGAGTTAAGTATTTGTGGTAGTCGGTTGGATACACAAAATAATAATCTTCCTTTGCAATAATAAAATTCTTAGTAACACCAAGGTCGGGAAGTTTATAATCAAGGGGATTTCTCATAAACAAGGCATTTTTTTCATCGACCTTAAGATTGCGTCCGAATTTAAACCGCAGGTTAGTAGAAGCTTCCCTGTCACCCAAAACTTTGGCACCCCGGAGACATCTTATGCTGCCGTGGTCAGTAGTAATAATGATTTTAACATTATCCATTTTTGAAATAGTTTTGAATGTGGAAAACAATGAAGAATGTGTAAACCAACTCTCAGAAAGCGATCTATAAGCTGATTCATCCGGGGCAATTTCCTTAAGAATATCAGAATCAGATCTGCCATGAGCAATCATATCAAGAAAGTTTATTACTACAGCCGTAAGGTGATTACTTTTATATGAATGGATATTCTGTTCGAAATTTCTGCCAACCTCAGGATCAATTATTTTAATATATTTAAGTTCATTCCTCAGTTTAATTCTTTTTCTATCTATAAGAGTCTGAAGTAGTTCCTTTTCATATTTATTCATACTCTTTTCATCATCATTCTCTTCATTCTGCCAGTATTGTTTGAAATTTTTCTCAATTTCGGATGGGAACAAACCTGCAAACAAAGCATTCCTGGCATAAGGTGTGGCTGTGGGGAGTATTGAAAAATAATAGTCCTTTTCAATTTTGAAGTATTCACTAAGATGTTTTTCCATCATGAGCCATTGGTCCAACCGAAGGCAATCGATCACAAAATAAAAGACAGACACATCATTCTTCTGAACTGCTGGAAAAACATATTTAGTTGTAATTTCAGGAATCAAAACGGGGGTATCCGTATCTCCTAATGAATTAATCCATTTTTTATAATTACGTTCAACAAATTTGGAGAATTCTTTATTGGCCTCCTTTTTTTGATCAATAAGTGACTGCCTTAAACCGATATCAGGATGGATGTCAAGTTCAATATCCCAATTTACAAGTTTAGTATAAATTTCGATCCACTCAACATAATCCATTTCATTCAAAAGGGAGCGAGAGATTTCATTAAAATCCTGTAGGTAATCTTTAGCTGCATATTCGCCGGATATTTTTTTCCCCTCAAGAAGTTTTTTACAAACCAATAAAACCTGACTTGGGTTTATAGGTTTGGTGAGATAGTCACTAATCTTTCCACCTATGGCATCTTCCATCAAAGTTTCTTCCTCGCTTTTTGTAATCATTACAACAGGAAGATTAGGATAGATATCTTTAATTACCGCCAATGTTTCAAGCCCCCCCATTCCGGGCATATTTTCATCAAGAAAAATAAGATCAAAATCATTTTCTTTTACTGAAGATATGGCATCTTCGCCATTGGTAACAGTATCAACTTCATATCCTTTCTCAGATAGAAAAATGATATGTGATCTGAGCAACTCTATTTCATCATCTATCCATAAAATCTTTTTGGGTTTCATAACTAAAAATCCTTAAATAAAGTAAGTGAAATAATAAGATCTGCGTTTTAGAAAGCCAAATAGTTTTTGAATAAAACGCGAATCAATTATTGAATAGAAATATGTACATCCAAACCGGCCTCGTTTGTTGTAGTCGGCGGAATTTGTGAAGGTCCATCAGGTTGTACTGATGTACGGGTGTAAAAGACGGACAGGGTTACCTTTGAACTGATCGTATATTTAATCCGCGGCTCTATAGATGTTCTTGTAGTACCATCCTGCGGAGTACCTCCATCTACATAATTAGACATATCATAATTTACACTGGTATTTTTCGAACTTGTATATGAAAAACTGAATTCAATATCATTTTTCAAAGACAACCCGAATAAAGGAAGTTCAAATCCGGACTTTGAAAAACCAGCAGTTATACCTATTTCGTTGGAATAAGTTTCCACAATCGCTTTTGTTGTGATTCCAAGATCATAATCAGTTTTGGTCGAATATTTCACGCTACTTATAACATTGCCTCCCCAAAGATCAGCAAATGTAAAGTTAAACCCAATCAATGGAGAAAAACCATATTCAATCTTCTGCGTCTGCATCTGCTTTGTCCCATCAGGAGTAAGCTGCCAACCTTCAGAATAATCTGACACATAAGCATGTTCGAAAGATACCCTTTTGGCAAATGATTTGAATGGGAAAAATTTCTCAAGTCCATCCCATGTTACTCTCCAGTTTGGTCTTGGAACATATTCAGAAACATCTTTCAGAAATTTAAAGTTCGAAAAGATTGGAAGACTTTCAAAACCCGACTCAAATGCATCAGATAATGCCATTGGATCCGTGGAATTTGGATCATATTTCTCATGCACTACTTTAATTCCGCTCTTAAATGCGCTAAGAAATAAAACAGGCGGAAAAGATAAAAACGATCTTGACAATGTTCCTGATACATTTGGACTACCATTAGGGGTAACATGCCCTAGTGAGTCAACAGTAAGTGATGAGGATTTATTTAATGACCAGGATACCTTCCAGGTCAGATCAATTTTAGCACCTTCCCAAAGCGGCCGTTGTGTTTTGAAATCAAAACTATTTTGTTGGGAATAGTTATCACTTAAAGTTAAACTTGAAGTACCCGGTGGGGGTAGTGCCCTTCTTCCAATATCTCCGCTAAGCCCAAACTGGAAAAGTCTTGAAGGACCGTTGATATCACTCTGGGAAATTCCCCAGAAGTTATAAAATCCTGTTCCGGTCCCGAATAAGCCGGATTTTGAAATACTATTATTGTTCGAAAAATTAAATGTAAACTGGTCATAATCAAAGAATATAATTCTTGCGATAGTCTTCAAAAACAGGTAAGCCATTTTAAGAGGAGGTTTTTTAATTACACCTGAGGTAGAATCTTTTGAATTATTCGTTCCACCTGCAATAACATTAGTATTCTTTAGAGTATCAGCACGGACCTGATTATTACTAGGATTAGGAATATTATTCGGATTATTCAGGTTATTCGGATTATTTAGATCATTCTGATGATTGTTATTATTCATATCATAATTTCTGAATTCTTCCTCAAAATTCCTTTCCCGCCCTCTGTGGCTTATTGAAATCTGATTTTGGCCTGACAATTTCTGATCCTGTCCTGTTTCCGGAAGGTCAGCAAAAAGACCCTGAGTTAATGATTTCCAACTAAGATTCAGACCCAGACTGGATTTGCCAGAATTTCCGGCATTTCTTCCTGCAGATCCCTGTGCAATATTATACATCCATTGATATCCGGCAGAATAACCGGCCTGTACTTTAAAATATTTTCCTATATCTAAAAATGATGGGAGAACCGGATTTGTTCTGATATCAATAGTTTGCTGATAACTGTTATCTATACCGAAGTATGCGCCTGAAAATATATCTTTCCAAATCTGACTTTCAGATCTCTGTTCATCAAAGCTGTCAGTCTCAAGATAAGCTAATGTTGAATTGACTATCACATTATATGTACTGCTTAAATTAAGAAAGCCTCCCTCAGTCATTTTCCATGCAAAGTTAAATCCACGTTGACCCGTGAAATCTCGTGAAATAGTCTCCTGGGGTTCAGAACCAGGAATATAATCTAAAGCACGTGTAATATTAGTTGACCTTTCTCTTCTTAATGATGCCTGTGCACTATAAGTCTGCGGAAGATAATAGATCTTCAATTTTTTATAATCCGGTAATAGCGAAAAAAGCGTACTCAGTCCAGGTAAATCTCCGGGTGAGACATAATAATCGGGACTCAAATTCAGCCCGTAACTCATATTAGCATTCCATTGCCAGGATTTATTCATCTCCACAGTAGGGCTCCGGCTGAAAGCATTGTTGTAATTAAACCCGAAAGCAAGATTATTAAAAGTATCCCTTATCAGCCAGAAATTTGTGGGAATCTTTATTTTAATATTCGATGCTGAATATGTATCTGAAACATTTACTGTCTGCGACTCCGTAATTACCTGATCAGCTGTTCGGGTCTTTGAAAGACTGGCTGCTTCTGTCACTAAAATATCCGTACCTGGAAGGTATAGTGGTTTTCCAATTGATTCCGTATGCGAATAACTGAGCCTAAGATTACTTTCCGGTAAACTGATCGGCAAAAGTTTCAACACATCCAGATCAGCAGAAACACCCCAGTTTTTAGTTGAACTTCGCGATCCGAACCTCTCAGCCAGTTGATGGAAAAACGGATTCCTCTCACTCATATTGAAATTTAATGTGAGCACGTCAGCTAGTTTTAATTGCGAACTTATATTATAGGCCCAGCCGGGAGATTGATCCGCTCCTATTACTCTTAGTTCATTCACCCAAATTTCACCAGACATACCTTTCCTTAACCTTGGCCTTAAAGGGTCATCCGGATTTATAATTCCTACTAAAAGATATTTAATTGCTGTTAACGTTGGATTTCCTTTTACATCGTAGAAATGCCCCGGCTTACCTGGTACCGGTTCACTTGCAATTATATGCGTCGAATCTAGTTTTTGCTTAAGAGCTGTAAGATCGGGAAACTTAATGTCTATTTCCCCCCAACCCGGTGTTACAGGCTGCCTGTACTCATAATAATTTGCTGAATCTGTACCAAATTGGTAATATACCTGTGCATTTAGCCCAACCGATTTGTCATCCAGGTCTCCATAAGTTGGTTGATCATCTCCGTGAACGAATAATTTCATTTCAGAATAATCAAATACATCAAGAGGAGTTACTCCGGGAATATATTTTACTACTTCCCTTTTTTGGCCAGCAGGAAGACCTTTTACAATCAAATTCATTGACTGTTCATTCCTTAAAACAACTTCATTAGGATTACTTAAATCACGTTCCTGGTTAACTCCGGGAGGACTATAGTAATCCGGGTCATCTTCAATATTTTTAACTGAGATTTCACATACGGTATCTGATGGAATAACTTTCTGCCATTGTTCTCCTACTAAATTAAATTCAGCAAGCTGTAAATGCAGATAAGGAAATTGAGGAGTAGGATTAACGCCTGTAACAAACATTCTAATTGTTTCTACAGTGGTAAAGCTGGGATTTCCAATGCTGTCAATATAATCTTTTAATGGAATCCTGAATAAAAACCAACCTTTACCTGCTCCCCCGACAAGATTTTGGATATATTTATTTTGAACTGAAGAATCCAGTGGAATTTCATAACGAAAATATGAGTTTACAGGGTCAAGTGTGCCATTTCTGTTTAGATCTTCTGTATCAGGAAATTTTCCAATATCAGTTAAAACTGCATTTCCTTCTGTACCATTTATATTAAAATAATCGGACATATTATGTGCGGCTCCATTAGAAAATGAGAAATCATCACCTGCCGGATCTGATTTGCTATTTCCATAAACTCCTCTTTCTTCATCATCAGTTAAACCATCTAGTCCGGTGTCCTCACCCTGGTCAATTAGACCGTTGTGGTTTTTATCTTCTTCATCAAGTTTATTATTCGGAATTACATCTTCACTAATTCGGCCGAGATCGATGTAAATTTTTGACCCGGGAGGACAATCTTTAGCATTGGCCCAGAACTCAATATACTCCATGTTTTCATCAACAAGATTACTTGCCGTTGATGAAAGAGGTTTCATTATTCCACCCCAGCTATTAGCTGGATTCGAATAATTTGTGGGTTTTACTTTAAGTCCATATCCTGCGTAAGTACCCGGTGTATCAGGAATATATACGTAATCCATTACAGTTTCCTGTTCGTCGGCTTTTGCTACCACCTTTCTGGGTCCCCATAAATCATGGACTGAAACCACTGAGGGTGTAACGGTGAACCAGAAACTCTTCGCTTTAAAACTCATTATTGAGTCAGGATATAAATCAGCAGATATATTCTTAAATTGAGGAAGATTCAAAGGAGGACTTAAATCCTTCCATGATGTATATGCTACCCCAATAGAGATTAGCTTTTTTGTTGCTTCGAAATCATCTATATAAGCAATACTTTTCCCCTGGTCTGAAGGAATAGTACTTTTTATTGTATTCGGATCCGGTTTTATATAGGCGTATTCTCCGGTAACTGAAAAAGATGACATCTCCTTTGTAGAAGTGATCTTATCCAGTGCCTTTGTAAGAAAGGGCAGATCGGCTCCTGTTGAAAAATCAACTCCATAAATAGTGTTGTTCAACGGTTCTTCCCCAATCCTTACTTTCTGCGATAATGTCTGCTGATTTAAATTTAATATAGAAAACCCCAGTTTGGTTTTCTGGGAAAAATCAAATACTCCGCGCATACCAAGTAGTGTCTTCGAAGCAAGCTGGAAAAGATCATTCTGCTCAAATGAAATTTTCAGATTAGCACCAGGAACCAATGCCGCATCATTTCTTATAGTAAGCTGACCAACATTATAATCAACCACATAATCCACTCCGGCCGTAAGGGTTTGGCCATTTAATAAAACCTTAACGGAATTTTCGACTATGTTAAATCCCAGCTGGTAAACTGAAGACACATCACCGGAATATTTTCCTGTTAACAGCCACCTGTCTTTAGCCGTAACTTGTTGGGCAAACGTTAAACTAGTATCGTAAACATCCTGAAAAGCAAAATCAGGAGGCAAATTGGCGGGCATATTTCTTCCGAATGGCTGGAGCACAGGAAAAATTATCTCACCTGTAGCCGGCATAATAGTAATATTCGGTCGCCAGTCAAATATGTTATCAGGAGTTGGGTTTGTTCCTGAGGCGTCATAAAGATCCAAACCAAATGCAGTCAGGAATCTTACTCCATTATTATCGGTTGCATCCGGCTGGCCGCTTGACTGCCTTTTGATCTGAAAGTCAAATCCTTCTGTTTTTATATTCCTGCCGCCAACGGGATATATGTTCTTCAACTGAAGCTGCCAGGCTTCTTTATAATCTGGTTTAAGATATTGGGGCTTAACTAACTTTAAAACCAATGTTGAAGAATCGGATAACTGGGGATTAAGAAGTTCACCATAAAATACTGAATTATTAGGATCAGTGTTCCGTCTGTATGCCACAGCAATAATATCATTATCATTTACCTGCGTCATAAATGAAATAAAACCGGTTTCCCGGTGAATTACATAATCCACCCCTTCAGTTAACAAAAGAAATCTTCCTGTCTCACTTATTCCGCCTTGAGGATTAAGTAAAGGTTGGCGCAATAAAGTATCATAACGATCTGTTGCTGAATGTAATTGAGGTAAATCCATATAACAATTGGCATTCCTTTCTTTTGCCCTGTTTCCAATTGTAGTCTGAATTGATTTCCATACCTCAATATATGATACATAATAATTGGGGTTTTGTTCGGCAACAATCTTTCCGAAAAACCTATTAAAAAGATTCATACCACTTGAGGTATCAGCATAAACTGAATCAATGAAGTAATGGTTCCTTGAATAATCATACGCCTTTAATTGGTATGTTTGTGAAGTGGCCCCCCCGGAAACAGCAACTTCTTTGATCTCTCCTTTTTTCTGACTTGCTAACATCGTTAATGACAAAGGTCCTAATTTTAATTGAGCTTTAACACCAAATAGGGCTTCACTCCCGCCTACAAGCGGTGAAGTCTCTAATGAAACGTTTCCTCCCTCAATGCTCTGTATTATTTCATCTTCATAACCGGTATATTTTATTTTAAGCTGGTTTTCATATTCAAATGTTCTTTCTGTATTCCAGTCTGCGGAAATATTAAGTTTATCACCAATAGTTCCGTTTACGTTTATCTGAACCTCCTGTTTGAAATCAGGTTGATTCGTTGTATTTCCAAGTGCAGATGCAGTTACACCTTCTGTAGTTTCATTTCTCCAAGCGCCATGAATATCAACAGCTCCCCCTATTTTTAAACTGATTTTAGGTTCACCGAATATTGTGAGTACCCCCATACTGGGCAAGGGAATTTCAAAATTAGTAATATCACTAATCAGTTTCCCAAGATCCTTTTTCATGTCCTTAAAGTCATATTGATGTGAAAGATCCTCCCAGTCCTCCCTGGCATGAGTTTTAATCATCAGATCAATATATTCATCAACTGGTACCCTTAAAAGCATCTTCGATTCCTGACCACCTCTGGTTTCCGTAATCTCAACATATTTACCTGTTGAATCAATCTTTGTTGTTCTTGTTCTTATGTTATCAGAGGGTTTTACATAAAAACTGGATATCCTTTCCTTTTTTAACTGAACCACAGGAGCATCAGTCCTGGTGTATTTAAAATTCTCAAGACGCGCAGTAGAATCCATTGCTCTGTAATCAATTTTTACAGTATCCCTCACAAATCCTGTATCCTTCCAGTGAGTATTTCTAAATCCTATTTTATAATTAAATTTAGCCGTATCGATTGGAGTCCAACCAATATTATTCATTAACAATGGCTTAGGCTTAACTATACTGCTGTCTAAAAAATTAAAGTATTTAATGGGAAAAATTAAATTCCCTTTTGAATTGGAGCCTGTTTTTGAAATACCGGTATCTGGCTGAATTGTGTTAGTTAAACCGGGATTTTTATTCGCATTTGAATCGGGCGGTGTTAAAAAAGGAATTCTTAATTCTTTTAATGGCCCCGTAGTTGTAAGATTTGTTTTCCCACTTTGATCTGTTGGTCGTAGTTTTCCCTTATCGCTGTCATTTTTAAGTGAATCAGCATTAAGTTTAAATAAAGCATTAACCCAGATATATTTGTTAACCTGAGAAACGTAAGGAGATGAAAAACCAAAATTAATAACAGCAAATATGACTAAGGAATATAATACTGCTACACAGATACTCTCCCGGACTAACTTTATATTTCTCTGTTTAATAAGGAAACCTGACTATATATTTATTAAATATTTCCTAAAAGTATAAAGTTATCTATAAATACTCCTTAATATGATTTTTTCAACAAAAAAATTAGTCAAATTATCTAATAATAACAACATATGTCTTAAATAACCCTGATTTTCATTTTAAATTTATATGTATCATTTTTATAAAATAAGGTAAAATTTTTTCACTCAATTGTTATCATTCCGCTATTTAAGATATTTTATTTTTGCCAACCATTAAATTATTCTGCTATAAAAAATTAAATGAAAAAATATGAAATTGTCAAGTATAAATTTATTCTCTTTTGTAAAATTAAAAAAAAAGCTGCCATTACTGACAGCTTTTCACGGACTTAAAACGATACTCCTGAGATTTGGCCTGCCTTATCTCTTATTCATAGGGACATATTCTCTTTTAGGAGAACCAACATATACCTGTCTGGGTCTGGATATCCTTATCCCCGGTGTTTCTTTCATTTCTTTCCATTGAGCCAGCCAGCCGGGCAGTCTTCCCAATGCAAACATAACTGTAAACATATTCGTTGGAATTCCCATCGCCCTGTATATAATGCCGCTGTAGAAATCTACGTTTGGATATAATTTCTTCTCTACAAAATATGAATCTTTTAATGCTATTTCTTCTAGATTCTTGGCAATGTCTAACAGAGGGTCATTTACACCAAGTAAGTTCAATACTTTATCCGCTGATTTCTTTAGTATTTGTGCACGGGGATCGAAATTCTTGTAAACCCTGTGCCCGAATCCCATCAATTTGAAGTTCGAATCCTTATTCTTTGCTAGGTTAATGTATTTCTTGTAATCTCCTCCATCCTTCTTGATGTGCTCAAGCATTTCTATTACTTCCTGGTTCGCACCTCCATGCAGAGGACCCCATAAAGCACAAATTCCTGCAGAAATCGTGGCAAATAAGTTTGCGTTACTGCTGCCTACCATCCTTACTGTCGATGTGCTGCAGTTCTGCTCATGGTCAGCATGCAAAATCAATAGAAGGTCTAATGCATCTTCCAATACCTTTGGAACTTCATAGTTTTCTGAGGGAACAGCAAACATCATGTGAAGCATATCTGCCGAAAAACTTAAATCATTTCTTGGATAAATAAATGGCTGCCCTATCGATTTCTTATATGAGAAAGCTGCAATAGTCTTTAATTTTGACATTAACCTTACCATATTCAAATCATAACTGTCCGGGTTATATGCATCCGGATAAAATGCAGATAAGGAACTCACCATTGCTGATAAAATTCCCATAGGATGAGCTGAAGGAGGAAAACCTTCAAAGAATTTTTTCATGTCTTCATGCAAAAGAGTATGGTGCGTTAGGTTATACTGGAAACTCTCTAATTCCTGCTTTGAAGGAAGATGACCATGAATAAGAAGATAACTTACTTCAACAAAGTTAGAACTAGCAGCCAGTTCTTCTATAGGATAACCCCGGTATCTGAGAATCCCCTTCTCTCCGTCTATAAATGTAACCGCACTGTAACAAGATCCGGTATTCCCATAACCGCTGTCCATGGTTATCGTTCCGGTTTTTTCTCTTAGTTTTGTAATATCTATCCCCGTTTCTCCTTCAGTCCCTTCAACCATTGTAAGTTCAAGCTCCTGACTGTCTACGAGCAGTTTTGCTTTTTTATCCATCACCTTTGGTTCCATGAATCACTTCCTTCTCGGTTTATTTAAGAATATTTTTATTTATTAATTAAAATATTGTAGAGAATCTCTACCTTTGGCAAAATATTATTTTTGACATTGAGAATAAACTAAACATTTATGATTAAAAGATCAACAACTAAATGTAATTATAGATTTTGAATTCTATCAAAAGTATTGCAGTTTTAATCCTGCTTTTTTTTATATTAATTAAATATTTATGGAATCTTTAAAAGAATATCAATTGCACCTAAAATTCTGGAGAGTAATCCTTGCGCTCGTCGTTGTCAATATACTAATGCTTCTTTTAAAGTACTTTAACTTAAATACATATATTATTATAATTGGTTTCCGCTGTCACATCAGTCTTATTCTCCCATTTGTTTTAATATTTAGCCCGGATTTTCTCCCGTTCATTAAAAGAAATTTCCTTCACCCTGAATATAAAAAAGCATTTGTATTCCTTACTTTGATCCTTCTCCCTATTCTCATTGTCTCAGGTTATTTGTTTTTTACCCATAATATTGATTTGGGAGATCCTGATTACTTTTATGAATTTGGCGTTTCATCGGTTGCGGATTACCCTGTCTATTTACTATGGAATTTTCCACAAATAGTTTTACTCTTTTTCTTCCTGGCTGCAGTTTCAACAACTTCCAAGTACAGATTTTTAACAGTGTTTTTTACTGTTATCTTTTTGTTTGGTTTTGAACTAATATTTCCCGGTCATTCTCCTTTCCCTTATTCAGATCTGGGAATTTTAATATCCTGCTCTGCTACTGTTTCCATTTTAATAAATTATTACCCTAACATTTATTGGTTCTGTATCTCTTTGTTTACAATGCTATGGTTACCATTTCTTGCCTTCGGCTCTAATTCAAAAACTCTGGTAAATATTTTATACGCCTCACAGTACAAATATTGGGACGGTTTCTTTGACGTTTCAAAAGTTTTTGACCCGTATTCTGTATCAGCATATTTTGGTTTTGCTTTAATAATAGGTCTGACAGCTCTTATTTTCAGAAAAAAGACTTAAAATCATACTTGAATTTCTCTCATCGGGAAATGATGGGGAGATCAAGCCGAGATCAAGCCGAGATGAACGAGAAACCATGGGGAAATGAACGAGAACTCATCGGGAGCGGATGAACGGTATAACTTAATCTTAAACTATCCATTTTGAGATTCAAATCATCTCAAAATTCACTATTTTAACACGAAATCTCCGGAGTCTATATAAACCCCGGAGAATATCATGAAAAACTACCTGTTAAAATTCAAAAACGGCACCGCCTTCCCTAACCAGAAGGAAAATAATGACCAGAATATCCATACCCCGAATACTAAACCATAATACTTACCCGTGGTAGCAGACTTGAACATCTTCGCTAGAGCTATACTAAAAACTACCATCCCCCAGATTGTTATAATATCAAGTTTGGAAAGCAGGTAACCGGAAATAACACTCTTATCAGAATTCATAAGTGACGCTATACTTACATCACTTAAAATCCTCCCGAATACAAATGCAAGAATAGCTGCAAGAATAACACTAATCATCCCGATATAGAGTGTCATTCCATTTGCCACAAGAGCTGAACCATACGTCCCATCCCCCTTCAAGCCAAACTTTACCAAGAGAAGATAAACACCGGTAACTATAAAAAAGATAATCGGAAGAACAACTATAATACCAACTGTCGATAATATCTTGGCAAGCGGACTATTAAAATAATCCTCCAACCTTGTCATCTGAGCATCGGCCTGTTCCTTAGTCATCTTCCCCTCTGTCACAGCCTGATTAATTCCCTTCTCCGCTGCTTCTATCTGCTTTTGCTTTACCTGGTATGCAATTTCCTGATTATTCATCATAACAAGATTTGAAATTACCACAACCAGTGTTAAAATGATTAAAGGAATTACCCAGTCAACCACTTTCGGAGGAAACTTTGCTATCCTTTCAAAAGTCGCTGTGGGGCTTGTGAATAAACCAATTACCTTATCTGTATGACCAAAATCCTCATCTGTCTGCAATCCCTCTTCCCCTGACTGGCTCTCCTCGTTCTCTTTATCAAAGCTGTCCATAGTGATTCCTCTTTATTTTTGGAATTATAATAAAAAAGTTATTATTAGTTTTTCTAAAAGGCAAACTTATTGAATAAATTTATTCTTTTTTATTTGTGCAAAGAGTTGCCGCGTTTAGTAAATTTAATACTTAAATATTCCAAAATTAATAAGTATCTAAAATAATGAAAACAATAATTGAACCTTTTAAGATAAAATCAGTTGAACCTATAAAATTTACAACAAGAGAAGAAAGAATTGAAATCCTGAAAAAAGCCGGTTACAATCCCTTTATGATCCGCGCTGAGAATGTTATTATTGATCTGCTTACTGATAGCGGCACTTCAGCTATGAGCTCCAAACAATGGGCCGGTATAATGGATGGTGACGAGGCCTATGCCGGCAGCAAAAGCTTCTACCGCTTTGAAGCTCAGGTAAAGAAAATTACAGGAATGAAATTCATTATCCCCACTCACCAGGGTAGAGCTGCTGAAAAAATCCTATTCACTGTTACCGGGGGTAAAGGGAAATTTATACCTAATAATACTCACTTCGATACCACTAGGGCTAATATAGAATTCTCCGGCGCTGAAGCTGTAGACCTTCTTAATGAAATCGGTAAACACCCTGAAATCCGCGCCGACTTTAAAGGAAATATGGATGTCCCTAAACTCATTGAATTTATTGAGAAAACAGGTGTAGCAAATATCCCCCTTTGTATGATTACTATTACAAATAATTCTGGCGGAGGCCAGCCGGTTTCTATGCAGAATATCAGGGAAGTTAAAGAAGTATGCGTTAAATACGGTATTCCCCTTTTCATTGATGCCTGCAGGTTTGCGGAGAATGCCTTCTTTATAAAGAAAAGAGAAAAAGGATATGAAAATAAATCCATCCTCTCTATCTGCCAGGAAATGTTCTCTTACGCTGACGGCGCAACTATGAGCGCTAAGAAAGATGCCCTTGTTAATATCGGCGGCTTTCTTGCTGTTAATGATGAGTTTCTTGCTATGAACTGCCGGAACTTACTGATAGTCACTGAAGGCTTCCCTACTTACGGTGGACTTGCAGGAAGAGACCTTGAAGCTATCGCTCAGGGGCTTGAAGAAATTCTCGATGAAAGTTACCTCGAGTACAGAATCAGAAGCGTTGAATATCTCGGAGAAAAATTGGTCGCCGCCGGCGTACCTATTATTGAACCGCCGGGTGGTCACGCAATTTACATTGATGCTAAACGGTTCCTTCCGCATATTCCTCCTGAACAGTTTCCGGGTCAGGCAATCGTCAGTTCCCTTTTTATTGAAGGCGGAATCCGTTCTGTTGAAATCGGCAGCGTTATGTTCGGAACGTATGATGAGAATGGGAAACTGATTCCTCCTCCAATGGAACTTGTACGACTCGCTATCCCGAGACGCGTCTATACTCAAAGCCATATTGACTATGTCCTTGAAGTAGTACTTGAAACATTTAAGAAACGTAAATCATTGCGCGGTTATAAAATTATTTATGAAGCTCCTATGCTTAGACATTTTACAGCCATGTTTGAAGAATTGTAATGAACCTCTATCATAATTATACTTATTCGCGTAATAAACAGATTTGGAGGATTATCCCCGGCGGCATGGATAAACTGGTCATCGAAGAAAGAGACCCCAATACAAGAGAAGTTTTCTTCAGTTGTATTGATTTGAATTCAGGGAATGTTCTGCTTGATAATCTTCAGTTCGATGAAAAATTCTGGGTGGGTGTAGAAGATGTCTACAAGGATGTCATCTTCTTCCATAAATACCAGAAACCCGATTTGCCCGGTCATGCTGATATTATCGCCTATGATATAAATAAAAAAGAAGAACTCTGGCGTTCTGAGAAATACCTTTTCTCCCTTGTATATGATAACAAATTATATTGTTTCAGAAATTTCTTTGAAGGTAAAAAGTATTACCAGCTCGATTACCTTACCGGAGAATTATTATCCGAATTGGATGATGATATTTCTCAAATAGGACACTTGAAAAGTTTACGAGAAAATGAAGTATATAACGGTTACCAGTTCCCGGACGTATATAACTCACCTGTAAAAGAGATAGATTCTATTATTGAAGGTCTTAAATCTGAAGAGTTAATAAGCGGTAAAATAGATTATTTCGTAACCGGAAATGTACTTTTAATTAGTTATCATACAATTCTCGATGATGGCAAACTCCGGAATAATTTCCGGGCACTTGATATTAACTCTAAAATGGTTATTTTTGAGGAAACCCTAAACAAAGAGATTACTAATTATATTCCTGATTCCTTTTTCCTGATAAATAACTTGGTCTTCCTGTTAAAAGAAAAAGAGACCCTCTTTGTTTTTTTAATTAATGATTGATTGAGGACTTTATGCAAGTTAGTGATGAAGTTAAAGGTGTTCTGCTTCTTGCTGCAAGAGAGGCAATTGATTCCCTCTTTGAGGAAAGCCATCCCCCTATAATTGATTATAACCGTTACCCTCTGCTCCTTGAAAAAAATACCGGCGCATTTGTAACTTTAATGCAAAATTATCAGCTTAGAGGGTGTATCGGTTTTATAGATAGTGGTGATCAGACTTTGATCGATACTGTCTGTAATGCCGCCCAACACGCTGCTATGAATGACCCACGGTTTGATCCCATCAGAAAAGAAGAACTATCCAGGATAAATATTGAAATTTCATTACTTTCTCCTTTCACTACAATTAATGATTATGATGAGATTCAATTGGGAGTACATGGTCTGCTTCTTAAAGAAGGCAATAGTCAGGGTCTGCTTCTCCCTCAGGTGGCAACCGAATTCAAATTTACTCTCCCTGAATTCCTTACTGCTATCTGTCAGAAAACCGGCGTCAGTTCAAATCTGTGGCGCTCTAAAAAACTTGATCTAAAAGTTTTCACTGCAATTGTTTTCTCCGAAATGGGCAAGAGGAAAAGAACACATGAGTCAGTTTAGACCTTCCTCTGCTGCCGGTTATTTCTACCCGGGGGATAAGAATAAACTAAATGAACAAATCAATTCCTTGTTCAGATCAGTAAAATCAGATAAACCTATTGAACATATATCAGGACTTGTTGCCCCTCATGCGGGTTATATCTATTCAGGATTAACCGCTGCCTATGCTTATAATACCATCAAAGAAAAAAAATATAATAATGTAATTATTCTTTCTCCCAGTCATAGAGAATATTTTGCAGGAAACTCTGTTTACAATGGTGACGGGTATTCTACACCATTCGGCAATGTTGAAGTTAACAAGGAACTCGTTCAAGAATTAATCAATAATAGTAAAACTATCTTTAAAGGATTGGAAGGACACCGCGAGGAACATGGAATCGAAGTGCATCTCCCCTTCCTTCAGTTCATACTTCCTGATTTCAAAATCGTACCTGTAGTTATGGGAGACCAATCTAAAGTATTCATTGATGAACTTGCTGAAAGAATCGCAGGAATTATTGATGACCAGACATTGATTGTAGCCAGCTCCGATCTCTCCCATTTTTATCCACGGTATCTGGCTAATGAACTTGATTCGGTTGTTGAAAAAAGAATAAGCGATTATGATTATGACGGCCTCTACAACGATCTTGAACATAAGAAATGCGAAGCCTGCGGAGGAGGCCCCATTGTAGCTATGATGAAATCATTGGATATTTTAAACAAAAAGAATTCTCTCGTTCTGCATAGAAGCGATTCCGGAGAAACAAGCGGAGATATAAATGAGGTCGTTGGTTATCTTTCTGCAGCTATATACAATTAATGAAATTCACTAAAAAAGATCCTATTATAATCATTGGCGCCGGAAAAATATCCTGGTCTCTGGTGCCTTCCCTTCAACATGCCGGTTACAAAATAAACACCATTATAAGCAGAACTAATAAAGATGCTAAAAAACTTGCCTCCACTTTCTATGTAAAAGATTATTCTGATAGCTTGAATAACTTCAAAATTAAAAAGGGAATATTTATTCTTGCTGTACCTGATAGTAGCATTAAATCGGTCGCTGACGACCTGACAGAATTGAATATTGATTTCCCCGGATCACTGTTTGTTCACGTGTCCGGTTCGCAGGACATATCTCTTCTCAATTCACTTTATGAAAAAGGAGCACATACTGCATCCTTTCATATAATGCAGACATTCCCTTCACTAAAAACCAGGGATATAAAAAATTCATTCTCTGCAGTTGAAACAACCTCAGATATCGCCTCCGAATACCTTTTCAAATTAGCAAAGAATTTGAAATTAAATCCTTTCAGAATTAATTCCGCTGATAAAGTAATCTATCACCTTGCCGGTGTATATGCCTCTAATTTTATTAACGCAGTTTTGTACCAAAGCCAAAAACTATCCTGTATGTTAAATCTTAAGGACTATTCTTTTAACGATATATTTGCCCCTTTGTTTTTATCCACAATCCGGAATATAAATAAATCAGGTCCGGTTCAGGCATTATCAGGCCCGGTTGAAAGAGGTGATCCTGAAACTGTTAAAAAACACATTAAGGCTCTTCAAGAATTGACTGACAAAAACCCGGATATGCTCCTCTCTTATTTATCCTTATCCATGCTTCTGCTTCAAACAGCTGAAGAAAAATCAGGCTCCCTCAATACCGGCCAGCTTGAAATAAAACAAATATTGGACAAGGAATTAGCATTTTCATTGTCATTCTGAACGAAATAAAGTGGAGTGAAGAATCTCCTCCTCGATTGGTTATTTTGGTATAGCCCAATTATTTCCTTTGTGTAAGTTATTTTCTCTGTATATTTTTGTTTACTAATAATTTAGGACTAAAAATGACAACTTTAACTCCTCCGGAAACAAA
>Ga0182027_10002002_pt1 | contig 33296 bp, 30 predicted proteins | sample 712E1DmetaG_FD_121300 | JGI IMG/M metagenome (GOLD analysis project Ga0182027, IMG submission 121300) | Permafrost microbial communities from Stordalen Mire, Sweden - 712E1D metaG (Illumina Assembly) | ecosystem: Environmental > Terrestrial > Soil > Wetlands > Permafrost | place: Sweden...
AAAACAGCGCAACAAACCGAAGATGCGCTGGATGCCCTTAAGCAGGAGCTGGAGGCATCAACTAAGAAAGAAAACACCAAAGATATAGATAAGCTAAAAGAGCTTATGCAGCAGGCGGCTGAAAATAAAAAAATGTTTGTTGTGGAGAAAGATAGCCGTAGTTTACGAGAAAAGGTTGAAGATTTAAAAAAAGCATTGCCACAACAAGCTGCTTTATTGGAAAATAACTTAGATCAAATAAGAGAAAGTAAAAATAGACAAGATCTATTAAAGAGCACAAGCGCGCTTAAGGAATTATCTGAATCAAAACAGTTTGAAAAGAAATTTGAAGAAACAGACGAATCTTTGGAGGTGTCTGAGAATGCGCAGGAGGGTGGAGGGGGAATAAAAATAGACCTGTTGCCCAGTTATGCTGTTTTGCCACTTAAATCAAGCATTCCGTTAAAAAGCGTAGCAATTTACGATAATTTTGTTAAAGAGGTCGCTCCTGAGTTGGAATGGTCTTCTTCTAACCCCTCCGTAGCTTTTGTCAATCAGTTTGGCGTAGTTTATGCCAAGGGGATAGGCGAGGCAGAAATAACCTGCCGTTATAAGGAAACTATCAGCAGGAAATGCAAAGTTACGGTAGTTGAAATGATCTCTGACCCTGAGCTTGTGATCATCAAGAATGAACTAGAAATATAGGCGAAATTTATGAGAATAAAAAGATTTTTTTTATTGGTTTTTTTAATGAGCTTTTTCTGCTGTGAGTTTAGCTATGCAGAACAGGCATATCAAGAAAAAATAACTCCTCAGGGAAAAGTTATATTTGGGCTTAAAGAGGAGGAGGCATTGAATAAATATGGGGTACCTGCTTCTGTTAAAGGTAACCTATGGTATTATAACAAACCAGAAAAATTATATATTTCTTTGGAAAATCCCCTTGAGTTATATCTTTATCCCCGTTTTATTAAAGGATATGTAAATTCTCCTATAGAGCTGAAGACACTCGCCGGTTCAGAAGAAATAATTGATGTAACAACTAAATCCGAGTTGCTTTTAAGCAAGCCAGATGATTTTAATATAGCCGGGCAAGGGGTCTTGGTGCCTAAAAGACCCGGAGACTATCAAATTATAGCTATGTATAAAGGCCGCTATAGCAATGCCAGTTTTATCTCTGTAGCCGAGACAAAAAAAGAGACTGCGGCAGAGGAGCAGCTAATTAGCATAGATATTTTTCCTTACAAGCCTTATGCCAACCCAAATACTACAGTTTATTTCTATGCTTTCGGAACTTTTGTTTTTAAGGGCCGTTATACAGTAAGAGAGATAACCCGGCAAGCAGAATGGGTCAACGAGCAAAATGGGCAAACCCTGAAACTAGAAGATTCGCAAGTTGCGTTATTACCGCCCGGAAACTCCAAAGTGTTTTGCAGGTATAAAGGAATACAGGGCGTTCCTCAGGATATTGAGGTAGGGAAAACTCCTGTTCAGATTAATCGCTATCTGAAACAGCTTACCATCCTTCCTGCCAATGTGGAAGTAGCCAGTCAAGCCAGCATACCTTTTCATGCTTTTGCCACTTATGAGGATAACAGTGTAGAGGAAGTGACTAAAAAAATAGGCTGGGTTATTAAAGATAAAGCAAATTTAGAAAGAGAGTCGGATAATAATTTTGTCGCTAAACTTGTCGGGGTAACTGAGTTGCAGGGGGTGTTGGATAATTTACGCAGTTTACCCGTTAAAGTGGTGGTTTCAAGCTCTCCCGTTAATAAGGATCAAACGGAGAAAACAAAAAAACAAAAAAAATACCCGGATGATTTATTCGAAGATATTAAAGGAGACATAAAAGATCTAAGCAAGAAGGTCACCGAGGAGAATAAGTTTAAGTATATAAAGATAATTCCAGACTATTGCGATATTTCAGCGGGTGCCCAAAAGCAGCTTTCTGCTTTTGGTGTGCGGCTAGATAATACTGAAGAAGATATAACTATATTAGGCATCTGGAAGATTCTTGATGATAAGCTTGCTACTGTAAAGGCTGGTTTAGTTAATGCTATCAATCCGGGGGAGACAAAAGTTTGTATCCAATATAAAAACATAGAAAACCAGTGCATCCCGGTTGTCGTAAAAGAAGCAAAATTAACCTCTATAGCGGTTTCTCCTTCACAATTTAAAATAGCCAAAGGCGAACATGTGAGTTTGAAAGCGGAAGGGTATTTTGGCGATTCATCCCATAGAGATATTACTTTTTTGGTGGGGTGGGTATGCGATGATTTAGGTATAGCGAAAATTGATAAAAACGATGTTTGGCCGCTGAAAATTGGCCAAACAAAAATATTCGCTGAATATTCAGGAATACGCAGTCTCCCTGTTGAGGCGGAGGTCGTAAAAGAGAAATATTGGCTACAAAAGCTTATTGCAAAGATACTGTTCTTTATATTCTTAGCTGTATTCATATTGTATGCGTATTTCTATATATTAACTGAACAAGCTAAGGGGCGTATACTGAGTTTGTATTCTAACCCAAGAGATTTAACCATCGCCCTGTATAAGAATCTTAACAAAATAATCGCCATTTTCGGTATAAAACAAAGAATTTATATGCCGCCGCTGTTTTTAGCCGGACTGGCCGATGAAAAATATGCCATAAAAGATAATTTGTTTTTAGGATTTACACAGCGTTATGAAGAAGCTAAATACAGCTCTCATAATTTTCCTCCGGAAACATCTCTTTCGGCGCTGGATGCGTATAACCATATATTAAAAATAATTTTCGCTCAACACAAGAAAAGAACATTGGTATATAAATATTTGCAGGCCTTAATAAATAGTACCCCATTTTTTATATACAAAACATAGCTGAGTTAAATATTATATAGTAGGCATCTTCTAATTTGTCATCGTTTAAAATGAAGAAAGTTATAGCGGTAGCCTTTCTCTGCCTGGGCATATTCTGGACTAATGCGCAGGCGCAAGAATCTTCCCGATCAGCCTTACACCCAGCGAGTTATTGGCAGACTATAAAAGGTACTATTTTGCAATGCCTTTTGTGCCCGCGTAAATGCGTGCTTGTTTCCGGCCAGCGCGGTATATGTACCGTGCGTATAAATAAAGAAGGGAAACTCTATAGCCTGGGTTATGGAGATCCGGTAGCTATCCATATTGATCCCATTGAAAAGAAGCCATTTTTCCATGTTTCTCCGGGTGCTTTGGTTTACTCACTTGCCGTTGCCGGATGTAACATGCGTTGCGTATTCTGCCAGAATTGGCAGATATCCCAATCCAAGCCCGACGAAGCTCAGAGTTATAGTCTTTCTCCTGAAGAAGCGGTTAATCAAGCCATACAAGGTAATTGTCATTTTATTGCGTATACTTATACCGAGCCGACAGTATTTTATGAATATATGCTTGATATCGCAAAACTTGCTCGTAGTAAAGGGTTAAAGAATACAATGCATACCTGCGGCTATATCAACCCGGAACCTTTAAATGAACTGCTTAAATATATGGATGCGGTTAATGTTGATCTCAAGGGTTTCTCCCGGGAAATTTACGCTAAAATCGGCGGAGGAGCGCAGTTAGAGCCGGTTTTGGAAACACTTAAGGCAATCAAGAATGCGGGGGTCTGGCTTGAAATAACCTGCTTGATTATCCCCGGTTTAAATGATGAAACTGATAAAATTAAAGAGATGTGCGTGTGGATAAAAGAAAACCTGGGAGATCAGGTGCCGGTTCATTTTAGTCGTTTTATGCCGGCCTATCAATTAATGAATCTTCCGCCCACGCCGCTGGAGAAATTGGAGGAAGCATACAAAATAGCTAAAGAAACAGGGTTAAAGTTTGTTTATATCGGCAACGTCCCGGGCCATGCGGCGGAAAACACATACTGTCCGAACTGTGGAAATATTGTCGTCAAAAGAATAGGGTATGAGGTTTTAGAGAATAATATCAAAGATGGAAAATGCAAGTTTTGCGGTAACAAGATAGTCGGCAGATGGAATTTATAACTTATTTTCAACTTTTTGGTATTGGTTTAAGCTTTGGTGTTGCCGGACCATGTTTTTTCTCCTGCACGCCTTTTTTTATCACATATCTTGCCGGTAAAAAGCTTAAATGGGGCCAAGGATTAATAGAGGCGCTGGTATTTCTCTGTGCAAGATTATTTGCTTACCTTGTTTTAGGATATCTTGCCGGTTTATCGGCGGCAATACTTAGACAATTCGGCAGTTCGAGTTTTATCTTATTTTTAAAACCTTTAAGCGGGATAATTATTATTATATTGGGCATCTTAATGCTATTTGCTAAAGAGCCGGCTTTCTGCGGGCATAGGCTTGCAGGGGGGAAGGTATATGCTTTTAGCAGCTTGCTTACTTTAGGCTTTATCATGGGTATATCTCCTTGCGCACCACTTCTGGCGCTGCTTTTTGAAATCACAGTTATTTCCAAAACAGCACTTCAAGGTTTACTTTGCGCTTTGTCATTTGGGTTGGGCACATTTATTTCCGGGTTTATCATTATTGCCGGATTATCAGGATTAATTGTCTGGCTTCCAAGGAAAGTTTTGAAATCAAATTTGAGCTTATTAATTTTTCGTATTATTTGCGCGTTGTTTTTAATTCTATTGGGGATAAATCTTATACTTACACGGAGTATTCTTTAAATGGCAATTCTGTTTTCTATTTTCTTAATCGGGTTTACCGCTATGGTGGCGCAGATTGTTGTTATGCGCGAGTTTCTGGTTGTTTTTTACGGAAACGAAATATCTATTGGTTTTATTCTTGGCAGTTGGCTTGTCTGGGGGGCGTTAGGAAGCTGGTTTTTGGGTAGGTTCGCCGACAGGACTAAATCAAAGCTAGATTTATTTTTGACCTGCCAGCTTGTTTTAAGCTTGCTTCTTGTTTTAAGTATACTAGCGATTAGATCGGTAAAGCTTAATTTTAAGCTTGCTCCTGGAGAGACTGCCGGAATTATTCCAATGGTTATATCCAGTTTTATTATTCTTGCGCCAATTTGCGCGCTTTTGGGTTTTATGTTTTCATTAGCTTGTAAAATATATCAAACAAAATCTCCTGAAAATGCGCAAAATATTGGCATGGTCTATTGCCTTGAATCTATCGGCGCTTTATTCGGCGGGGCGCTGTTAAGTTTTATTCTTATCCGTTTTCTGAATTCTATTACTATTAGCGTTATCCTGGGTTTGTTAAATATTCTCGCGGCCGCTTATTTACAGCTTAGGATAAGAAAAGACAGGCTAGGTATTTCATTTGCGGCTGCATTCCTGGTTATTTTTATTGGGGCGCTTGTTTTGTGGCATTTTAAGGCATGGGACGACCTTGATGATTATTCGCGGAGTAAACAGTGGAAGGGGTATCAAATTTTGGAAGCGAGGGATTCAATTTACGGAAATATTATGGTAACAAAAAGTGATGGTCAGTATTCTTTTTTTGATAACGGCCTGCATCTTTATAGCGTTCCGGACAAGCTGAACTCTGAGGAAGCGGTACACTTTGCCCTTTTGGAGCATAAGGATCCTAAAGATTTACTTTTAATAGGTGGGGGTGTAGGTGGGTTGTTAGGGGAGGCCCTTAAACAGCCGGTGAAAAGTATTGATTACCTTGAACTTGATCCAGTGATTATAAAAATGGCTGCAAAATATCTTCCCGCAAAAGAATACGAACCTTTGAGAAACGCAAAAGTTTCAATCTATAATTTAGATGGCAGGTTTTTTATTAAAAGTACGCGCAAAAAATATGATTGCGTAATTACTCATCTTGGAGACCCCTATACCGCACAGATAAATAGATATTATACCGTTGAATTCTTTAGGGAAGTAAAAAGGGTTTTAAGGAAAGGCGGAATCTTTTCTTTTGCTTTAAGCTCTTCGGAAACTTATATCAGCCCGGAACTGGGGGAGTATTTAAGATCTGTTTATCTTGGATTAAAAGAAGTGTTTAAAGAGGTACTGGTTATCCCCGGGGATACCGCATATTTTCTAGCTTGTGATAAAATAGGCACCCTTACTTATAATTATAATATTTTAATGGAGAGGGCAAAAGAGAGGAGACTGGATTTAAAATATGTAAGGGAATATTATTTATTCTCTAAATTATCCCCCCGGCTCTTGGCTTATACTGAAGGCTTGTTGCAACAAGGGGGTCAGGTTAAGCTAAATCGTGACTTTCAGCCGAGCGCCTATTATTACAATATGGCTTTCTGGGCAGCGCGACTTAGGGAACCGGCTTTTGAAAAGATACTTAAAGCTGCTAGTTTTGGGAAAGTTGTAAATGTTGTACTCGGTATTTGTATTCTGATTATTTTAGCAGGTTTAATCGGAATGCGCAAAAATAAATATTTTTGTAAACAAGCAAGCCTTATGGCGCTTATGGCTGTGGGTTTTTCTGCAATGGCCACCCAGATGATAATATTGCTCACCTTCCAGATTATTTACGGGTATGTGTTTTTAAAACTTGGTTTTATGCTTACAGTTTTTATGGCAGGCTTAGCGATAGGTAGCTTTTGGATGACAATTTTGATGAAACATCTTAAAAAGCCATTAATTACTTTAATGCAGGTGAATTTACTATTTTGTATTTTATCATTGTGGCTTCCCGGATTTTTCTCCTGGTTATTAGCTTCTAATAGAGTAATTTCATTACAATTAGGAGCAAACTTTATGTTTCCATTATTGTCGGTTATCGCTGGTTTGCTCGCAGGCGTACAATTCCCAATAGTGAATAAAATATATCTTGGTAATAAGCAGGAGGAGGGGAGGGTCGGCGGGTTGACCTATGGGGTTGATTTATTAGGTTCTTGTTTTGGCGCGCTGCTGACCGGAGTTTTATTGATTCCTATTCTGGGCATAGCTTGGAGTTGTTTTGTAATCGCGGCTATAAACTTTTCTATTTTAATTATATTGGGTTTAGGTAGGACCAGGCTCTAATCTCTTGATATTTTACTTTTATAATGTATAATTACCTTGCCTATAATTTTTGGTAAGTTTTATGCGCGGGTGGTGAAATGGCAGACACGCAAGCATGAGGGGCTTGTGCCGAAAGGCTTGGGGGTTCAACTCCCCCCTCGCGCACTAAATTAGACAAATGTTTTTTCCGGTTCGTTAATTAAAATCCACTTAAAGTTTCGACAAATAAGATAAGCTTTATCGTTTTGACTATTAAGGTTTGGTTTGGCGTTTGTCTTTAACGTAGTTGCTTTTTTCTACGCTTTTAGCCAGTTTTTTTAGTTCCGCGCCAATTTCGCCGACTTGGGCAACATGGGTAATGTCGCGCGCCTCATTAGTTACTACCCCGATAGATACTGAAAGCAGGGGGATTTTGTGGATATTCTTTTGCCGATCGTAGCCAACAATAAAGCCATTTTCCCGGTCTTCTGCATTGTAAAATGACGGAGATATTTTATCAAAATCGTGGATTATTTTCTCGCAAATTTTATCCGAGAGATCCGGAGTAGTGATAACCACAAAGTCATCTCCGCCGATATGCCCCACAAAATCTTGCGGACTGCCGTATTCTTTAGTGGCCCCAAGCAATATACGCGCGGTTTCGCGGATTACATCATCTCCATGTTCAAATCCGTATTTATCATTGTAGGCTTTGAATTTATCCAGGTCAACATAACAAACTGCGTAAGGTTTTTTGCTTTCGATGCAATTTGAAAGTTCATTGAGTATCGCTATATTTCCAGGCAGGCGGGTAAGCGGGTTTGCCTCAAGATCCCTTTTGGTCCGCCGTAATACCATGCGTATCCTGGCCAGAAGTTCCTTAGGCTCGAAAGGCTTGACAATATAATCATCTGCTCCGGAGTCAATGCCGTCGATTTTATCGCTGATTTCGCCTTTGCCCGTGACCATGATGATCGGCAGATGCGCTAATAACAAATCTTTTTTAATTAAACCGCACAATTGCAATCCGTCCATTTTTGGCATTTTATAATCCAGGAGTACCAGATCCAGGGGTTTAGAGCGGATAATTTCTAATGCTTCTTCCCCGTTTTTTGCCTCAATAACTTCGTAATTTTCTTCGGTAAGAGTAATTTTAAGTACATCTCTTATATCCGGATCGTCATCAGCAATAAGTATTTTTATATTCATAATTTAAATTAAGCAGTGTTAAGAGTAAAACTAAAGGTTGAACCTTCACTGAGTTTGCTTTTTACCCATATCCTTCCCTGGTGTGCTTCGATAATGTGTTTTACCAGGGTAAGCCCCAGGCCGGTGCCTTTTACCTCCTGATTGATAGTGTTTTCTACGCGGAAGAATTCTTCGAATATCTTTTCCTGGGCATCTTCAGGGATGCCAAAGCCGTTGTCGGCGACATCTATTTGAATTATTCTGCCTGAGCGGTGTGCGCTTATGGTGATTTTTCCCTTTTCAGGTGTAAACTTTAGCGCATTTCCGACTAAATTAATGAATACCCTTTCGATCTGGCTGCGGTCAGCTAATATTTTCTGGCAGTCATCGGGTATATTGCTGCTGAAGGTGATATTCTTTGTTTTTAACTGTTCAGAAAGCAAATCCGCTACTTTATCAGCAATGTATTTAAGCTCCAGGCTTTCCATGTTCATATTTACTTTACCGGATTCAATGCGGGAAATATCCAATAGGTCGTTTACCATATGTACCAGTTCGTCGCTATGGCGGTTGATCTTTTCGAGCCGGTTTCGTATCTCGTCAGGCACGGCTCCCAGCTTACCGGCAAGCAGGATTGCTGCGTAGCCTTTAATTGATGTAAGGGGTGTCCTTAGCTCGTGGGATACACTGGAAATAAAGTCACTTTTGCGTTTACTTATTTTACCTACTTCTTCCAGCGCTTGCGTCAGCTGGCGGGTCCTTTCCTCGACCTTTATTTCCAGTTCTTGCTGCGACCTCCAGGTTTTTTCAAAAAGCCGGGCATTATCTAGAGTCTGGCCGATTTGATTGGCCAGGATAGTAATAAGCTCTTGCTCACCTTCGGTGATGAAGGTTTCAATATTTTGAGTGCCTACGAAGATAAACCCCTGGTCTCCTTCCTGTGCCAGTATGGGGCAAATAATAAATGAACTTACCTGAAAGAGTTGGTAAATCTTGTCTTTTGTTAAAAAATCATTGGGGACAAATACAGAAGAGGCGGTTTTGCCGCTGCGAATCAAATCCAGGTAGTAATCTCTATCAGCGTTAACAGCGATATTTATTGCTTCGGATTCAGCATCTTCATATCCAAGACTTAAGCATGGGTGAAACTCTCTTTTCAGGCCGCTCCATAGGAAGGCAAGAGCTTTTTCAAACCCCAGCTCCTCCAGGTATTCATTGCTTATTTTTTTGAAAATCTGTTTTTCTTCTAAAGTAGTACTGATATCCCGGGATAGCTTTTGCAGGATATTAAGCCCGGAGATCTTTTTGTCGAGCTCTTCCTGAGTTTTATTCAACTCCATATCTGTGCGCATAATTAATTTTGCCTGCTCATCCATTTCTTCAAGAGAGGCTTTTAAGGCTTCTATCTGTTTATCGTTCTCTTTTAACTTTTGTACTTTAGAAAGCAGGAATATCCCGAGGCTGGCGACAATTAAGCAAATGCTAATAACTACGAAATTTAACATTTTATTGCCCTCCTAGAGCCAACACATTAATACTTTGATTATGGAAATAAGACCGGCCAAGATAATTTATGGATTTAAGCGGTGCCTGTTCCCCATAAGTGTATATTCCTATCAAAGGGGTATTTTCACCGAATACCGCTTTAATTATTTCGAGTTCTCTTGAAGCCTGCCTGCCTAAAAGTGTAAATCTTGAAGCTGAATCAAAAACCATCACGAATTTTGTTCTTTGCGCCCCGAGATTCCTTTTTGCCTCTTCGCAGGAGGTTACGGCAGCGGCAAGGCAGGAATCTTTAGAGCCGATCATCAAACGGATTGGGCTATCCTGAGGAATGTCTCCCTGGGTAACAAGCGAACCGTCATCTTTTATAGAGATAATATTGCGCAGAAGATATTCCTTTTCTCCTTGCAGATAAATACCTATTGGATAGAAAATAGATATGCGCCGCAGTTCCTTAGCTAACTCTAAAGCATCCTTAGCGAAATAATCTTCATAGAGTTTTACTGCGGGTTCGCCGTTAATTTCTTTGATAATATTGCCTTCGGCCTTGGTAATATAACGTATTTTTCCTAAAGCCTTCCATCCGTGTTTGATCCCGAAGCCGAAATTTGTCTTTCCGCCGAAAAGTAATCCGCAGCAGGCATCTGTAAGCACCTCATTATTGAAATATTCGAATGTTTTTGAGAAGGTAAAGTTATCCGAAGCTGAGGCGCCAATTAAAGGAAAGCTTCTGCCCAGGTTCTCCTGAAGCCCGTTAATTAAACTTGTGCCATCCGTTATCAAGCCGTCTGAAAAAATTAAGCTTAGATTCCTGCGTACATCTTTACAGCCGTATAATAATTTTTCACCTAATTCCCTGCCGGCGGTAATAGGCGTTTTTTTGCTTACATCTTTAACCAAAGCAAGATTTAAGAATACCTGCTGGCTTAAGCTAATCAGTAGTATGGCAAAACCGTGTTTATATATTCCTTTATTCGTTATAATACCCAGGCTGCTGCAGCCTAATATGGGAATCCCGCCTAATAAATTATTTGTGATTCTTAAGACCAGCGGATGTGCGAATTCTACCGTAGTAAAGACAATAGCTAAATCCCCGCGCGTTTTTCCTAAGCCGAGTATAGCCTGGCCGACTGCTTCATTAGTGGCTTGGATATGGTCTTTGTTTTCGCTAAAGCCTAGGCTTATATTCATGCCAGTCAGTATATAATGTAAATATGGGAGGGTCAATATAATTGTTGACTAAAGGCGCTTATATAGTAAAATAACTTTAATATTTTTTGGCCCCATCGTCTAGCCTGGTCTAGGACGTCAGGTTCTCAGCCTGTAAACACCGGTTCAAATCCGGTTGGGGCTATTAAGTTATCAACCGGATCCCGTAGGTCAATAATTTAGTATCAAGCGGGACCGTTGGGGCTATTTGGTCATCAACCGGTACTTCGAAGGAGTATACGGTTGAGTTTATAGAGATCTCTAACCGTCCCCTGAAGCATGACCGATCTGGTTTCTAAATTAGCATTCTTAATTAGGAGTGTGATCCTTCGCTAAAATGAAGATAAAAACCAGGGATTGGTACATATTTATCCTCCTGGCGTTGTTGAGCTTCGGTTTCTGGTATAAACTGGAATACCCCCGTTTTGCTTTTGTAAATCTCCCCATTAATAAACAACAAGCATTAGTAGAATCGGATAATTATCTTAAAGCCAAAGGTATAGATACAGAGAAATATGCCAAGTCTATTGTTTTTGATTCAGACGAGGGATTTAATCGATATCTACAGCATACTGTTGGCCTGAAGGCGGAAGAGGAATTTATTGTTCAACACGATTTTGATTTATTCCGCTGGTTCATTAGATTCTTTAAGGAATCCCAGAAGGAAGAATATGTAGTTTACATAAGTCCCCGTTCAGGAAAAGTTATTAAATTCCTGCATTTAATTGAAGATACCGAGCCTAGGACTGATCTGGGTAAGGATATCTCGAAGCAAAAGGCGGAAATGTTTTTGCAGAAAACTTTTGGTGCAGACCTAGGAAAATATGATTTTCATGAAGAGAAGATAAAGCGTTACGAGGAAAGAACGGAATATGTTTTTTCCTGGGAAAAGAAGGGTGTTTATATCCCCTGGAAGGCCGGTCAGGGTGGTGCAAAATTACTTACAGAAGTTACGGTAGCCGGAGAAGAAATAAGAGAGTTTTATAAAAATAAACTTGATTTACCTGAGGGATTCCTCAGATATGTTGAAAAACAGTTTATTTTAGGGGAGTATTTGTTCAGTATTTTTTACATATTATTTTTTGTGTTGTTGGCATGGTCAATTAATATAGTTGTGAAAAGAAGACAAGACATAGTTGTGCGTTTGAGCAAGAGATGGTTTTATTATGTGGCCGGGTTCTTGGTTATAATTAATGCGGCAGATTTGCTTAACAATTTACAGCGCGCCATTATAGTTTATCCTACTAGCGTACCCTTGAGTTCGTTTTTAGGCCTTACCATCACAAAATGGATGATTAGTACAGCTATCTTGGCACTTGGTTTTATCATGCCCGGTATTGCGGGAGAATCTCTTTGCAGTGAAGTCTTTCCGGAGAATGAATCTGGTTCATTTTTATCTTATATTAACTCGAATTTCTTTAATCGTTCCTTAACCACTGCTGTTTTATTGGGTTACCTGATTTGGGTAATAATGCTGGGGTTGCAAGCAGTCATATTTTATAATGGACAAAAGTTTTTGGGAATTTGGAGGGAGTGGTACTCCATGGCTTATTTTTCCTCGGCTTACATACCTTTGCTTAGTGCCTTTGCCATTAGCTTTACCGCAAGCTTTAATGAAGAGGTTATCTTTAGGCTCTTTGGAATAAGTTTGACAAAAAAATATTTACGTAATTCATTTCTCGCCATTCTATTAACTTCTGTAATTTGGGGTATGGGCCATACATTATATGCCATATTCCCAGTCTGGTTTCGCATAATTGAGGTTGGTTTAATAGGAATATTTTATGGGTTTATATTTATACGTTTTGGAATTATACCTTTAATAGTTGCGCATTATTTGTTTGATGTGTTTTGGTGTAGCGCCGCCTATCTATTGGGACATGGCAGCCGGTATCTATTTTATAGTTCTTTGGGATTGTTATGTATCCCATTAGCTTTGGCTGCAATTGCATATTTTTTAAACCGGACAAGGCAGGAGAAGCAACCTCTCTATATACTTGATAAAATACAGGAATACAATTTGGGTGTTCTTGTTACCTTCGTGTCTGCAAAGAAGCTCCAGGGTTTCTCTCCTGAAACGATAAAAGCGGAGCTTATTCGTTATAATTGGGACCACTTACTGGTAGAATTAGCGGTTGAGAAAGTATTTAAATAGTAGGGTAGGGGGCATATTTCTTATTCTAATATAATAGGTAGAGAGCTAATAAATTGTGTCGTAATTAAATTTTGCTTGCATTTTATGAAGCTTTATAATAAAATCAAAACAAGCATAGCATAAGGAGGAATGAATGCGTGAACATTTAGGCTTCTTAAGGTTTTCCAGCGCAGTGGTTAAGGTAGCTGCCTGGATTTTTTTGTTACTTGGTCTTTTAGGGGGAGTTTCTTTGCTTTTAGGTGCAGTTCCGGGTAATCCCCGCTGGATGGGGGTGGTTATCCTGGCTTTTTATGCTTTTGTTTTTTTCTTTTTATTTCTTACTGCTAAAATATCCGATCTTTTGGTTAAAATTATCAATGAAATCAAAAAGGAAGCTTGAGTTTTAATTTTTAAGGAGGTTTAAATATGAGGCGTAATTTTATCTTTTGTGTTATCCTAGGTTTAATTTTTGCAGGAGTTTTAGGATGTGATAAAATAAAAATCCCTGTTTCCAAGAAAGCGGAGGTCACAGAGGTAAAAACCCCGCCAGCCGTCTCGCAAGCTAAAGGGGTAGTTATCGCCAAAATAAACAACATTCCCATCGGTTTGGATGATTTTAACCAGGAACTTGAAATCTATAATGCCAATGTTCCCGAAGATAGACCTGAGTTAAAGATTACCACCAGAGAACAAAAGATCAATTACCTGAAAAACGAAGTAGTGCGCAGAACCTTGCTTTATCAAAATGCTTTGGATAAAGGTTTGGACCGGAGTGAAGATATCCAAACGGCGTTAGACAGGACTAAAATGCAGCTTTTGGTAATGGAGTTAATCAAACAGGTTTCGCAGAAGGTCGATGTTTCTTCTAAGGAGATCGAGGATTTCTATAATCTTCATAAGGAACAGTTAAAAGAGCCTGAAGAGCGTCAGATCAGGGAAATAGTTCTTCCGGGTGAACAGGAAGCCAGGGATGTTTTAATCCAGATTTTGCAGGGTGCGGATTTCGCTACTTTAGCAAAGACAAATTCTAAATCACCCAGTGCTAAAGATGGCGGTGATCTGGGGTTCATTAAACCAGGAACAAGATCCCCTCAGTTTGATTCTGCTGCTTTTTCTGATTCCTTGGAAGTTGGTAAGATAAGCAGTATATTCAAAACTACCGACGGTTATAGCATAATTAAATTAGAAGGAAAACGCGGGGGTAAACTAAAGCCTTTATCTGAAATGTGGGATGATATTAAGAAGGAACTTACTTTTCAAAAGCAGCAGCAGGCTATTGACGAAATGATCGGAAGGCTTTCCCGTGACGCTAAAATAGATGTTTATGAAGGAGAGATAAAATAATGGCCATAGAAAAGCAAAAGCTTATTTTAATAAGCGGCGTAGTTCTGGGCGTAGTGGCAATTCTAATGACTAAAATGTATTTGGATCAGCAGCAGCAGGAGACTCAGGCGCAGGCAAAAAGATCGCTTGCTAGAATGCAAGCTAATCAAAGCGTGGTTTTAGTAGCTAAGCAGGATATTTCCAGCGGTTCAGTTATCGAATCCAATATGATTGACAGTTCAATTGTGCCCAATCAATTTATTCAACCCCAGGCTGTTACTTCTATAGACAGGGTTTTAGGAATGATTACCTTGGCCCCAATGTCTAAAGGTGAGCAGATAAGCTTATCCAAGCTTTCTAAGGCACGGAAAGAAAACGCAGCAAGCGGCTTGGCAGGAAATACTCCGGCGGGCAAAAGGGCAATTTCTATCTCCGTAGACAGTCTTGCTTCTGTGTCCGGGATGGTCAGGCCAGGAGATTATGTTGATGTAATTGCTACATTACAAATCCCTGTACAGGGTCAAGATGGGCAGATGTCCAGCCAGGTGGCTGTAGTTCCTTTATTCCAGAATGTCTTGGTTTTAGCCGTAGGCCAGAATACCGGTTTTGTGAGCAGGGCAGAAAGTCGATATGATGAAAAAGAAGCCTCTTCCGGAGGTGGATTAATTACTTTAGCTTTAGGACCGCAAGAGGCAAATCTTATGGCTTTTGTGCAAGAGCAGGGTAAAATGCGCCTGACTTTGCGTTCGCCGGCGGATGCAAATGTGGAACCAGTGGTTCCGGCCAGCTGGGAAACCTTGTTCCAATATATTATGCCTCAACAGAAGAGCGTTGAGAAAGTCCCTGAGGTTAAAGAAACTCCAAAACCGGCTGAGGCTACTGAATACGTAGAAGTTCTGCGTGGATTAAACAAGGAAAAGGTTTCTCTCTCGAAATAAAATAGGAGAGAAACTCTTTCAAAATAAAATGATAGATTCTGTAAAAATAAAAGGAGAAAAATGAGAAAGTTATTTTTTGGCCTATTATTTATTGTTACTTTTATAATCTTTCTGCCTTTTAAAGGATATGTTGCAGATGATGTTGAAGAAGAGATAACGCTTTACATGGGGCAGCCGAAGATTATTTCGGTAAGTACTCCGAAGAGAGTAGCTGTTGGAAATCCTGCGATTGCCGACGTAGCCAATATTGGCAAAAGCGACCTTACAATTGTTCCCAAATCAGCAGGGAATACCACGCTTATTGTTTGGGATAACTTTGGCGAGCAGGCTTATCGGCTAAGGGTATTTGCGGAAGATACTGCTGATCTTAAGCGCCGCATAGATCATATGCTAAAGAAGCTAAATTTACCGGATGTTTATACTAGCGCAGAAGATGAGGAGGGGAAAGTTGCGCTTTTAGGTACGATTAAACATGCTGCCGACAGGGAAACGATTGTTGCTGCCCTGGGGGCGCTTAAAGATAAAACCGTTGATTTGATAGAGTTAAAAGAAGAGGAAGCAGTTATAGAGATTGATGTTCAGGTAATTGAACTTAGTAGTGGATCTCAGGATACGCTGGGTTTTACCTGGCCAGGTTCAACGACTTTAACTGAAGTTGGTTCTGGTGCTTTGACAGGGACAACTTGGGGTAAGTTATTTCACGTTGTCAACGAATCTCGCGACGCCTTTACTTTAAAAGTTGATGCTTTGATAAGAGAAGGTAAAGCGCGCATCCTCTCCCGGCCAAGGGTTTCTTGCCAGAGCGGAAAGGAAGCTAAACTTCTCGTGGGAGGAGAGGTTCCGGTGTTAAGTGGTTCAGTTACACCCGGTACAAGTACCCCGGGTTCAGTTGGCGCGACTACCGGAGGTTCCGTAGAGTATAAAGAGTATGGAATTATTTTAAATGTCAAACCTACAATTGAGGATTCCGGCCGTATCCATCTTAATCTTGACGTCACTGTTAGCGAAGTCGGGGATGTGGTAAGTACCACGTACGCCCTTGCGTATAAAATGACTAAGCGAACAGCTACTACTGAGCTTTTTCTTGATGATGGCGAGACTATGGCCCTTGGAGGCTTGATTAAGAAAAAGTCTGCTGAGGATTTAAAAAGAGTGCCCTGGCTTTCAGATGTTCCAGTGTTGGGTCTATTCTTTAGACAGAGAATAACTTCTCAGGGATGGAATTCCGATCTTGCTAAAGGCGATGACACGGAGTTATTTATTACTCTTACTCCGCGCGTAGTCGATCAAAAGAAGCCGGCGAGAGAATTAAAACCATCTATCTCGGGAGCTTCTGTGATTAGTGATGATGATATGAAGGATCCTGTCCTAAGATACGCTAAGATTATTCAGAGAAAGATTCTTGAAAATCTCACTTACCCCGCAGCGGCCAAAGAGGCAGGATTCCAGGGTATGGTAAAATTAAGCCTCAAGCTTTCTGCGCAGGGAGATCTGCTGGAGTCGAAAATAAAAGAGCCTTCCAACTATCGTTTACTCGACGATAACGCAATAAGGATAGCGCAGAAGATTTCTCCCTATCCTCCATTTCCTCCTGCAATAAAAGATGCTCAGCTTTGGGTGGATGTCCCTATAATCTATCAATTGGAATAATATGGCAAAAGTAATAGCTATATTCAGCACTAAAGGCGGCGTAGGTAAGAGTTTAATCGCGGTGAATTTGGCCATGACCTTGGCCAAAGAAGAGAAGAAGGTTTGCGCGATAGACTTGGATACGCAGGTAGTCGGGGATATGGCGCATATGTTCGGCATTAACCCGCAGAAGTGCATTGCGGATTTAATGAGTTTCTTAAAAAAACAGCCGCAGTTAACAAAAAAATCCGATTTTATCCTTAAGACTAAGTTTACCAACGTAGATTTCTTGGCCGGTGTATTAAAACCGCAGCAATCCGGCTATCTTTATCCGGATAAGATTGCGGAAGTATTCAATCTTTTTGATAAAGATTATGATTATATTATTGTTGATGTAGGCAAAAGTTTTAGCGATGTATTTCTCTCCGCGTTAAACCAAGCCAACCTGATTCTTTTGGTGGTCACCCCTGATGTGCTCTCCGTATACCAGACAAAATGGGCGTTAGATACTTTACAGTTCCTGCATTTTCCTTTAAGCATGATTAAACTTGTGCTTAACCGGGCAGAATCAGCTTATAGTATAAGCTGGCAGGAGATTCGCGTCAGTTTGCCGGTGGATATTATTGAAAAAATTCCTTCTGAAGGTAAACTGGCTAATCAGGCGGTTAACCAGGGGGTGCCCATAGTCATTGATTCTCCGCGCTCTAAGATCGCTTTGACTATTACTAATTTGGCGCATACGCTTATTGAAGATAAAGGGCTTTTTATAGAAAGAAGGAACCTTGATCAGGTTAAGATTAAAGAGTCCGCGCAGGAGAAATCCGGGCAATTTTGGGCAGGTCAGGATTTAGAAGAATCGGTAATTGAACCTGATGCTGCCGAAGACAGGGATGAGATTTTGATTCTTAAACGCAGGATCCATACTCGCCTGATTGAGGGTATGAATATCAAGAGGCTGGACCTTAAGGTTTTCAGCGATCACAAAAAAACCAAAGAGTTGAGGGATAGAGCAGAGTTGACCGTGTCCAATCTCTTAGTTGAAGAGGCAGGCAGTTTTATCCCGTCTCAAGAAATAAGGAAGAAGCTGATCAAGGAAATCCTGGATGAGGCCCTGGGGCTTGGCGCCTTAGAGGATCTTTTAGCTGACCCAGAGATTACCGATATTATGGTAAACAATAAAAATGAGATTTTTGTTGAGCGTTTTGGTAAGATCGAACTGACTAGCAAGAAATTCATCTCTAATGAACAGGTTAGGACGATTATTGAACGCATAATTGCTCCTATAGGAAGACGTATTGATGAGTCTGTCCCCATGGTTGATGCGCGTTTAGCTGACGGCTCGCGCGTAAATGCGATTATCTCTCCACTTTCCTTAACCGGTCCCACACTTACCATCAGGAAATTCCGCAAGGAAAGGTATAAAACTGCTGATCTAATAAGTTTAGGAGCGCTTACTCCGGAGATGGCAGATTTCATCAAAGCTTGTGTTTCTTGCCGTAAGAATATAATTGTTTCCGGAGGTACCGGTTCAGGAAAAACCACGGTGCTTAACGCTCTTTCAGAATATATTTCCAATGACGAGCGTATTGTTACCCTGGAGGATGCTGCGGAGTTGAAATTAAATCAACAGCACTGGGTTAGGCTTGAGTCCCGGCCGCCGAATATCGAAGGCAAAGGTGCTGTTACCATAAGGGATCTTTTTCGTAATACCCTGCGTATGCGTCCGGATAGGATTCTCGTAGGCGAATGCCGCGGGACTGAGTCTTTGGATATGCTCCAGGCGATGAACACCGGCCATGACGGCTCAATGACAACAATCCACGCCAATTCCACTTTTGATGTTTTATCGCGTTTGGATTCAATGATTCTTATGTCGGGGATAGAACTGCCGGTAAGGGTTATCCGCGAAATGATTGCTTCTGCGGTTGATATAATCATTCATACTGCCAGACTTTCCGACGGATCGCGCAAGATTTTGGCTATTTCCGAGATTACCGGGATGAAGGATGAATTGCATATAAATTTGAGCGATATCTTTATTTTTAAACAAACTGGGGTAGATACCAAAGGAAAAGTTTTAGGGTATTTTACCGCCACTGGCTATTTGCCTTCTTTTCTTGAGGAAATCCGGATTCGCGGTGTTCAAATCTCCGAAGATATTTTTAAGCCTTCTCGTCCATAAAATAGGGCCAGGCGCCATCCTAATTCAATGTTGTTTTAAACTTAAAGCCAAACCTGCAAGCAGAGTGTTCCTAAAATGAACATGAAAATAATTAATCTAACCAAAAATCAGATATTAGCCGAAGAGGTTTTATTATCAGCCAGTTTTCTAAAAAGGTTAAAAGGGTTATTGGGTTATCGGTCAATTGGTAAAAATCAGGCGATGATCCTGCGGCCTGCTAATTCGGTGCACACTTGTTTTATGCGCTTTCCGATTGATGTGCTGTTTGTTGATAGAAATAATATAGTGCTAAAGGCAGTCAGTAATATGAGGCCTTTTAGGGCTACCGGAATTTATTTTAAATCCGCTATTGTTATTGAATTACACGCCGGAATAATTAATTCTACCCAAACCGCAGAAGGTGATTGTTTGCAAATCTAATCCTGCCAGTATATCTTATTAAATGGGGACAGCGACTATTATTCTCTTCTATGCGACTCAGAATAATGGTCGCTGTCCCCATTTAACATCTGATTTAAGATTGACAAATACTGGAATATGCGCTATATATTAGGTAGAGAAATGTCCAATCTGGAGGCTCTGTGGGTGTAATTCATAAATTAAAACCAGAAGTAATCAAATTTATCCTCGATAATAAACAAGCTAATCCGCACTTAAGCTGCCGCAGTCTAACTGCTTTATTATTGGAAAAGCTTCAAGTCGAAGTCTCTAAATCAAGCATAAACGCTATTTTTAAAGAAAATAATCTGAGTATGCCTGTGGGTAGGCGCCAGAAGCCAAAGAAAAAGAAGTTTAATATGCCTGTTTTACCGGTTATTGAAAGTGGTAAAACTATTATACCTGTTGAAGATCTCCAAAAACCCGTTGTGAAAGAGGAGCCGAAAATCCAAGAAAAGCCCAAGGATGAAATTGTTCAAGAGCAGGGCGAAGAAAAGATCAGCTTAGAAGAAAAACGTGTCCAAGAGGCAGAAGGTTGGGCGGAGAAATTGTTGGAAAAGGAGCATGACCGGCTTGAGCAGGAAAGACTCGCCCGGGAGGCAGAAGAAAGAAAAGCCGAACAGGATACAATAGGAGAGGACCTGCAGAAATTACAGAGATTACAAGAGGAAGAGGATGCCAGAAATAAAGAATTGGCCAGATTTAAACTTGAAGAAGAGTCCAGGTTTATAGAGGAGCAGGAAAGACTCGCCCGGCAAGAAGAGGAGCGCAAGAAGATAGAAGAGGAAAAAGCCATTAGGGAAGAAGCGCAAAGAAAGATTGAGCAAGAAGAACTTGCCCGACAGCACCCGGCCTTATCGGATGGGCCGGTACGCGCTTCTGCGCAGGAGGAACAAAAGAAAGCGGGAGAGGAAAAAGCAAAAGCTGAGCTTAGAGAAAAAGAGGCTTTACGTAAAATTGAAGAAGATAAGCTAAGAGAAGAGCAGCTTAGGCTTAAAATAATACAAGAAGAGGAGGCCGCTAAGCAGAAAGAGGCGGGCAGGCTTAAACTTGAAGAAGAGGCCAGGTTAAAAGAGGAGCAGGAGAGGCTGGATAGGGAGGCGGAATTAAAGGCAGAACATGAGCGTTGGACGCGCTTATCTGAAGAGGAGGATAGCAAAAGGAGGGAAGCGCTTAAGGCTTCACAGCTTGTTAAGAAAGAAGTTAAGGTTGAGCCTCGCCCTGGATTGTTATTGCCTAGAGAATGCACGGGAATAATATTATTAAAAGCAATTGACCATTTGATAAGGGGGAGCGCCCAATTAAGCGAGGCTATCCAAAGAAGATTAGGTTATCCTAAGGAAGAGGTAGAGGCCTTAACCCAGACTTTAATATTTCAGGATATTGTTGGCAATGAGCCAGGCGCCTTGAGCTCTATAACGCGTAATGAGATAAGCGCTGATAAATTGTCGGGTTATTTTACCCAACTCCAAGAGCTAAAAACCATGAAGCTTGATTTATCACGGCTTTCGGCAAATATATTCACAGAGAGCCGGGGGATAAAAATGCATTTTATCGACGGGAGCATAATTTATCTTGATGCCCAGATGCATACGGTATGGCCTACCCCATATATGCCTCATGATTTTTCCGCGACAGTCACCAGTGTAAAAGATTGTATAAACCGGTATTTTTTTAAGAATGGTAATCTTATTTTATTTATGGCTCCCGGATATGATATCCCTACGAAGGAATTCTTTACGTTGCTGCTCAATTTTAATTCGAAACATGAAACTGCGGATAACTTGATTCTATACGGCAACAAACTTGATGAGTTAGAAAATATTGCTTTAAATCCGGAGGAGGATCACAACCTTCTGTTTGCTTTATGGCCCTGGCAATATACCGCTTACCGGAAGGTGAAAAAGATCGGCGAATTCATCCCGCAGCGCATCGATTGTTTAAATAAGGAATTTTATTTGGCGGAGGCTGAAATTGAATTATTGCAGCCGCCGAGTATGCAGCCGTTCTCACTTAAAGGCTGCGCTATCAAATTAAACTTGGCGGAAAAAATACGACTGGTAGTTTTGAGCACTGATAGGTCCAGGGATCTGGTTTCTTTGGCCAATGATTATTTCTGCCGTTGGCCCAACCTTGATGAAGGCCTTCATGATTTCAACCGAAAAATTGAATTATTCAATTGCACCGGAGAATCACAGCACATTTTTGCCTATGAAGAGCTTCCTATAGGTAAAAGCGAGCCTGTTGATATAAAATCTATCTTTTTAGGTTATCTGGAGGCCTTAGATGCTTACTTAAGGTGGCACTTTATGCCATCCGGATATGAAAAAACAGAGATTGGGCTTATCAAGGAACGTTTCTACAGCCAGAAGGTGCAATTAATACAAGATAAAGATAAAATACGCTACCTTTTAACCGTTGATCATGATTATGCCTATGTAGGCGATTTGGAGTATATCTGTCGCAGACTCAATGAAAGGGATATCCGCGCTGATGATGGACAAAGGATTTGTTTTGAAAACGGTTTCAAATAACTCCTAAATTAGCTTGATTAGGCTGTTTTATAATGTTATATTTAAGTGTAATTATTAAAAGGGGTTGTGTCCTATAGACGGAGAGAAACAGCATGCATACGCCACGGATGCATAAAAAATTTCTTGGTTGGCAGAGTCTCGTCGGATTTGTTATATTATTCGAGGTGGCGGCTGTTTATTTGGTAGCCCTTGCGCAAAAGGGCTTCTTCTGTTTTTAGGGGGTTATCTTTTTAAACTTAAGAGGAGGATTTAGGTGAAACCCTTAAGTCTGGTAAAGGGGCAAAGCGTTATTGAGTACGCCATGCTCATTACTATCGTCGCTGCGGCTTTGACGGCGATGTCTATATATATAATGCGTTTAATCAATGTGCACTCTCAACAGACGCAGAAAGAGTTAAACTATTGTTTGAAGAAATAATCTTAGGAGGTGAGAAAATGAGGAGATGCAAGGGGCAAAGTACGTTGGAGTACGTTATTATTTTGGCGGCTGTAGTAGGGGCGATTATCGCGGTTGCTGCGGCATTAAAACCAAAGCTGACTGGAACTTATGATACGCTGGGTTCTAAGATGCAGGACAAGGTAAACGAAGTAAAATTTTAAGGAGGTGAATGAAATGTTGAAGTTAAAACGAAAGGGGCAGAGCACGGCAGAGTACGCAATTGTCATCGGCTTAGTTATCGCTGCGGCAGTAGCCATGCAGGTTTATGTAAAGCGCAGTATTCAGGGAAAGATTAAGGATGCTTCAGATTATAATGATACGGCAGCGACGATGTTAACGACTAAACAATATGAACCGTATTATTTAGAGTCCAACTTGACTAATACGCGATCTGAATCAAGCAAAACGAATACTGCTACTGGCGGGGCGATTACGAGGACACTGACTAATGATACAGCTAATAGGACCGGTAGCCAGGATGTAACCGCAGTGCAGAATTAGTAAAAAAAGTAATTTTGTGTATTAAATAATTTCTTGAGGAGGTGAAAGCAATGTTTAAGCATAATTCACGGGGGCAGAGTACGTTAGAATATGTTATTTTACTTGGATTTGTGGTTGCGGCTTTAATTGCTATGGGTATTTATATGAAGCGTGGCATGGCAGGTAAACTGAGAGAATCTACTGATCAGATTGGTGAACAATATTCTCCAGAGCATACTACTTCAGATTACACTACTACTAATGACATGAGCCAGACTGAAAAGGTAAGTTCGGGCGGAGTTACGCATACGGATATTTCCAATAACACACAAGTTAAGACAGGTAGTGAACAGGTTGAAGCTTTAAGCGTGGAGAAATAATTGTAAATTGACGCTAAGTTATGAGGTTTTACAATGTGGCAAAAAGGAGAAAGGGGTCAGTCTATACTGGAGTATGTTATTTTGTTTGGTGTCCTGACCGTGATGGCAGCGGTTACACTGATTGCTGCATCTTCCGGGGGAGGGCAACTTCAAAACGCGCTTAAAAATTATATCGGAGGTAAGTAAAAAGAATACTCCAACGTGCAACCGCAATAATTATTAGAGGCGAAAAAAGTGAGGAATAGGGCGCAGAGTATACTTGAATATGTGATAATTATGAGCGTAGTTGCGGCAGCAGTCGTAGCCATGCAGACTTATTTCAAGAGGGCGGTGAATGCCCGGCTTGAAGAGATTAAAGAGGAGTATGTCCCTAAAGTTGCTCCTTAGCGATAAAGGAGCTGGTTTGGATAACGGTGAGCGGGTATGTTTATAAAAAAAAATGGACAGACATTCCAGGAGTATGTTATATTACTAGCTCTGGTGGTCACTGCTTTTATCGCCATGCAGACTTATATGAAGCGTGGTGTGCAGGGCAGGCTGCGGGATCTGGCAAATCAGATCAGTCCTAAGCAATATGAACCAACCGACACCACATCACAAACCGACATTGCGCGTACAGGTTCCTCTAATGAAGCACAACATTTAGGTACCTATACAAACAAAGGTTCTGATATTTCTACGACCAAGTATGAATCAACTACTGTGGAGGAATAACAAGAGGCAATATGAGTAGAAAAGCTCAGGCATTATTAGAACTGGCGTTATTTCTGGGCCTTATGCTTATGGTTTTGCTGGCGGCATTGAACTATCAAAGGAATCTTCGTGAACAGAGCTCAACCGATACGGATGTATTCCAGAAGGCAAAAATTCTGGCGCGTGATAATAAATTTTTAAGGACAGATATAGACGGCATACAAATACTTTGTTCCGGCGCGGTGGTTTCCTATAGCCTTAACGCTGACCAGCAGGCAAACCGGATTTTTCAAGGAGGGCAACGTCGCACATCCGCCAGCGCTGTATCAATATATTACTCCAATGACGAAGACCCGCCAGATCTTGAGTACAATTATTACAATACTGCTGCAAATGATGTTAGTAAGGGGGATGTAGAGAAAAAACTTTATCTTCCCCGTCCGGGAGGTGCAGACCCGGAAGATGCGATGAAACTTTCTACCGCTGATTATCTTTTAGTGGCATATCCTGCACTTGAAGCTTTGGCAAAAGGGATTATGCATTTGGCCGGCGGTGATGATTGGGTTTCAAAATGGGGTACCTGGCTTGAAGTTGCCCGTATCGCTGCTGCAGCAGTTCTGGCCTTTAAGGTTGGTTTGGCTTTAGCTGAAATTAGTAACGCAGAAAGCGAAAGGCTTAGGCTTAAAGCTCAGGATGAACAATATGGATTGTGGGGGTGGCGGGTGGCTGATGAAACCCATGATGGCAAGGCTTTGGCCGGTAAGAATTATGTTAAAGTGGTAAGGCCTCAGACCTGGGATGTGGCGACAGTGGAACCAAAAAGTATTAATTATATGGAAACGCAGACCGGAGATAAAAGCGTCCGGAATGTCAATATAGGAGATGCGGTGACTTATACGGTCTCCAGGCGTTATGATGAAACTACGCAAGATGCGGTTACCGGGATGCCTGTTCCGATAAGTGCGCATGTGTTTGAAACACTTCCTCCAAAACAAGTTACTGTAGATTTAAGCGGGAGTCAAAGTGAGACCTGGAATTAAGAAAAATAGAAAAAGATTGTTGCAAAAAGCACAGGTAATCTTAGAAACAGTGCTGGCTTTAACTATGTTAGTGCTGTTTTTGATGGGGGCGATGGCTATTTTACGTAGCGCTAACCAACTGGGGAGCTAGGCATGAATATACTTTTTCATAAAATGCGCACAGGTAAAAAGGGGCAGATTGTCGCTATCCTGACCGTGGCCTTGGTTATTTTTGTTATCGCCGCTTTTCTTGTGGTGAATTTAGGAAAATCCAAGCTTCAGCAGGGCAAGGTTATGAACGCCGCCCAGTCAGGGGTGCTTGCCGGGGGCTCATCCGCCTGCATCCTGCTTAATAACATGGCAAATCTTAATGACAATATGGTCGCTAATTTCGCCGGTTTTACGGTCACTATGGAATTTTTGCTTGTAAGTTACGCGATAGATTATGTTAAATTGGTTACTGAATCATTTCTCACACTCATTCCTCCGGTTCAATGGCCGGTAGGATGGACGCCTGATCCCAAGACTGCTGAAGAACTGGTAGCAGCTCATAAAAGATTGATAGACATCACTTTAGGATTAACGAATATCTGCTTGACCCTTTCTAGCATCATACTTCTGTTGAATGGGGCCACCGCAACCGGCAATGCACTATATAAAATAATCGGGGAGTTGAATGATGATCTTCCCAAGGATAGCCGGAATTCTGCCCGGCAGTATGCTTTCTCAAACGTGGGAGTAGATGAACCAAAAATTGCATTTTCTAAATCCGGGTGCGCAGATGCCTGGTGTTATTCTTTGCTTGAGACAAAGTTTGATGTATTTATGCGGGAGCTTCCCCTTACGAACAAAAATGATACGAATTATGGCACGAGTACTCTAGCCTTTGACTGGAATGATTCCCGCACTGACCACATAGTAAATAATAATATCTCTGTAACGGTTTCGCCGGTTCCAAAAGCGAATATCCGTAACGTATTGTTTGGCGAAATAGCCGGCAGTCCTGGAACTTTTCTTAACTATTGGCTTTCCCATGATAGTGAAATTAATTTTGTTATAGGCAGTTTAGTTACGCTTGCGATAGCCCTTGCCCCGGTATTTATTGCTTTGATTTGGGCAACTGTAGCTTTAGTAATAGCATTGACTGTTATTTTTGGAGTGATTTTAAGCATGCTAATAGCTTTAGCTACCGTATATACAGCTGCCGGTATAGTATATGCTGCGGCGTGTACCGCGTTTAGTATATGCTGCGGTATTCCTTGGACAGCAGCCGCATGTTGTCCCCAGCTTGTTGTTTGGTGTCCCCCGACTCCTTATTATTGGGTTCCAAATGGAACATATTTTTGGACTGCAGTTGGGTTTTTTACAGGTTTTACTATTGCCTCAGGTGTCGCCAGCGCCGCATTTACTGCTGCTATGGCTAGCACGCCTCCGCAGAGTGTGCCTTGTTTTGCTGCGGAGCAAGGTCCGCCGGGATCCAAGACTATTCTTCAGCCGCATTCAATCAGTCTAAATGTTACTAGGACTACTAGTCCTTCAAGCATAGATTATGCCATATATAAGACAGACTGGCCGGTCCAGAGCGGTGCAGCTTCTGGGGTAGTTTCGGGTGGCAGTATTTTTCCCCCGTCTCAACAGTATGATATATATCCGAACTTTTGATATTATATATAGAATCAAACATTTAAAAGTTAATTAGAGAGGCCTTCCATGATGAAGTTGAGGACTTTGTTTGTTATTTCGTTTATTTTGTTCTTATCTAAAGTTGCCATGGCCGGGACTCCTGTCCCCTGGGGGGCAAAGCTTTTGCGGGAAGATGTTGTAACTGTTGGTGATGGAGAAGAAAGGAATATAGCATCTTATGAAGTAAAGGCCAACAAGCAGGAATTGTATAATTATTATTTACAAAAAATGTCCGATCAGGGGTATAAGTTATTTATGAACGGCGAACAAAATCTTGTTTTTAATAAAGGAGAGGACTTGGTTTTTATATTCATTCCTCCTTCTAAGGGAGGTAAAACCCAGTTTATAATTGGCACCGCATCTACGCGGCCTGCAGTTAATAAAACTAATGGATATGACGGCGTGGTTCAATGTGAACCCCTTCCCTCTATTCCGGTATATCCCGGCTCGCGTTGTATGCAGTCAACGCGTCAGAAATCCGGCGGCGCAATGTCAGTATCGTATTCCACAGGAGATTCTCTAGATACGGCGGTTAGCTTTTACCGCAGGCAGATGCCACAATATGGTTGGGAATTGAAAAAAGAATCAAAAATTGGGGACCTTATGTCAGAAGCTCTGCAGTCTCCTGGCCACCAGGAAATTACGTCAGATAAACAGGCATTTATGCGCGATTTTTATGGCGGCGCTACAGGATTGGTGTTTTCCAATAATCAGGGCAACGGTTGTTATATGCAGTTAATGGATAATCCTGTTAATAAAGGCATGGTTCTAATAAATGTCGTCTATGAAGAAAAAAGAGTGCAACAATAAAATAGCTCAGACAGCGTTAGCATACATAATATTCATCGTGATCCTGATACTTGCGTTTTCAGCTATGTCAGCCAAGCTTCGGCAAAAGTCTCAGGCTTCCTATAAAGACTCTGCGGATGCTTTTGGTGAAGGAAGGCAGTTTGGGTCATTTACTACCTCCGGAGGTGTTGCTCCATTTAAATTTCCGGATTTACCACTCGGCACCACTGCTACTCTTCCGCCTGCGGGTGCGCCACCCCCTCTTCCCTGTACTGCTGCTCAATTGAATGCCATTAATGCTTCGAAAACTGCAATGCAAAACCTTCAAACTATAGCGAGTAACTCTCAGAAAGCTGCAGAAGCAAAGCGGGAGGATGCATCAAACGCGGATAAAGCAGCAAGTGACGCAGCAAATTTGGCAGGGCAAAAGTGGCAAGAAGCAGGTGTAGCGCGGCAGAAGGCAGTTGATGCCCGTCAGGCAGCCAAGGATGCCAGGGCAGCAGCTGATGCTAAACGTAAAGAATGCAGCGATTGTACAGCAGGAAATAGCTTTGGAAGTGATGATTGGTGGAGATTATGTTATGAGCCTTGTTATGACGCCCAGACATTGGATTATGAAGCGACGATAAAAGAAAATGAAGCCACTGATCTTGAGGCAAAAGCCACCCAGCTTGAAACAGATGCTGCAAATCTTCAGCAAAATGCCAATAACTTAAGGGCCACAGCTAATGGTTTGGATGCCCAAGCAAATATCGCAGAAAGCCAAGCTTCAGCTGATGCGCAGGCAGCGGAGAATGCATCCGATAATTTACAGAAGCAAAATGCAGCTTGTTATCCATAATATACCAGCAAGGTTTTATCTGTTTAAAATAACGGAGAATTATGGTTTTATTGCTTAGCATTATTATTTTATGCTCAATTGTTTTATTGTCCTTGAGCATTTTACCTTTCTTTATGCAAAAGATACAATCCTGGCAGCAGAAACAGGAGGTTATGGTTGCTAAGGAAATGGATAAGATGTTTTACGATAAGAGTCCCAAGAGAATTGTTATGTTATATTATATCCTTCCTATTGCGTTTGGTTTCAGCGGGCTCATCTTTTTGAAATCTCCATTTTTTTTGATTTTCGGCGCACTTATCGGAGTAGCTATCCCAAATCTTATTCTTAAGATGCGTTTTAAACGCAGAGTTGAGAAGTTTAATAACCAGCTTTTAGATGCCATTAATATGCTCGCTAGTTGCTTAAAAGGCGGCTTAAGCTTATTACAAGGTATTGAGGTGTTGGTTGAAGAGATGCCTGCGCCAATCAATCAGGAGTTAGGCCTGGTGATTAGGGAGAATAAGATGGGTATTTCTTTAGAAGAGAGTCTTACCCGACTGAATAAGAGGATGAATCTTGAGGAGCTTGGATTGGTGGTTAATGCGCTCCTGGTTGCCCGCGAAACAGGCGGCGAGCTGACAAAAGTCTTTAGCCGTTTAAGTGTAACCATTAGGGATAACCACAAGCTAAAAGAAAATATCAAGACGCTTACTTTACAGGGGAGAATGCAGGGCGCAATTATGTCATTTTTACCAATTGTATTTGTTGCCTGGGTTCTCTCAGTCGACAGGCACCATTTTGATATTATGTTGAATAATGATTTAGGCAGGATGCTTTTGGTGGGAGCTGTGGTACTACAGATTATCGGTATGCTACTTATTAAGATTTTTAGCGTAATTAAAATATAAGTATGGATATATTAATCTATCTACTTGTTATTTCCGCGGTTGTCTTAATTGCCTGGGCGGTAGCTTCTTCTCGCCAGACTACGATTCTACGCATAAAGCAAAACGACCTTGCAGAGAAAGCCAACAAGCCGCATCTTGATTTATCTAAAGTTCTTCCTACGCGGGATCTCTTGGAGAGAACAGGGCTACTAGCTAAGATAAAGAGTAAGATTGACGCTGCGCATGTTAATATCTCTCCGGTGGCATTCTTTAATTTAAAGTTAATTATTATGTTTACCCTGGTATTCTTGAGCGTTATTGTTATTGGTAAAATGGACCCTATTTTTATATTAATCTCTTTAGCAATAGGGTATATTGGTCCGGAGATTTATTTAAAGCAAAAGCTCGCTAAACGTAAAAACATGATTTCGCGCCGTCTTCCGGAAACAGTTGACCTGCTCGGGCTTTGTATTGAGGCGGGGTTGGATTTTGTAAGCGCGGTTAGATGGGTAGTGGATAAAACTCCGGGGACGGCGATGACCGAAGAGTTGGCATTTGTAGTAGAGGAGATAAAATGGGGAAAACCGCGTATCCAGGCCTTAAAAGATATGTCGCGCCGGCTGAATATTTCTGAGATGACCTCATTTGTGCAGACAATTATTCAGGCAGACCGCATGGGTACTCCGGTTGCCGAGGCCTTTACTATAATCTCTGAAGATGCCCGCGCTCAAAGATTTCACCGTGGCCAAAGAATTGCCTTACAGGCGCCAATCAAAATACTTATCCCGCTTATATTCTTCATCATGCCCGTAATTGGAATCGTAATTGGCGGCCCAATCTTGCTGCAATTTATGCAAGGCGGACTCACCGGACTTAAATAATTGATACCTGATATTATTTTCTCCCGTTTTCTCCTTTCTTAATTTTAATCATAATTGGGGTCGGATCTATTTATAATGTTTTTCTGCTCAGCAGGCAGATTTGTGTAACTCTGAATCCTACCTTTTGGCCTACCCGGAGGCTTAGCAATAATACCTCCTTGGTAATTCTTATTAATATATTCTTTGAACTGTTGATCTGCAAAGATTTCTCCATTCTGAGTAATTTTACGTAATTGGCAGAGCTCGTTTTCTTCAATCGATTCCTTGATGAATTTGGCGTAGATTAGCCTGTACTCAGCTGCCGTAGTGCCAAGGCCGCTAAACCACGGGCCCATATCTAGTAGTTGGCCGCCCCTAATGCCCTATAATTGTAACTTGACCATTGGTAAAAATCGGGAATCTTCACTAAACCTGTCCTTACCGGATTAGTTTCTACGTAGCGCAAGCATCTGATTTTCCTCCTATTAATTTCATGAATAAGCTGACATTGCCTGCTTGCTGCGGGTTAACAATCAAGTGAAAATGGTTAGGCATTAAGCAATAGCTATAGAGTTGGCATTGGTGTTTTAGCCGAGCCTCCTGCAATATTTCAAGGAGGAAACGGTAATCCTCTGTTTTAAGAAATATCTTTGTTCTGTTGTTCCCGCGCTGGATTATGTGGCAGGGAATGTTTGGTATAAATAGCCGAAATCTTCTAGCCATCCATGAAACTCCTTTCCTAAAAGAATAGAAGTATGATTAAGAATTCTCTAACAGAAAAAACAGAAAATATATCCGACCCCAATTATTCTTCATTAGATATTGTCCAATCTATTTAGACTCCGCTTTGTTAATGTCCACTCTATGTAGTTAATTGTCCAATCAGTATGTATTTTACTTCCATAATCCAAGGATGCGTGGCGAATAGGGAAGTGTAGCTATTGAATTAATTATTCTTGTGATAATCTTGAATTTTAACTTGCGAGATGGACTAAGTTTTGCTGTTTTGAAATAAGAAATAGACATAGAAAAATAGATCTGACCCCAATTTTTACGCCAGAATTTACTTGATTTTGGCCCCTTTTCAGGAAAAGAAAGCGTTACCAAAAATAGCATATTTTATACTTGACAGCGACGATCTAAGTGTTATACTTAGGTTGTAAATTGAGTAGGTTGAAAAGGTAAACTTAGAGTAATCTAGGGACACAAAGCCACGGGTCCTTAAATCAAAAAGAAGTCCCAGGGATAGCCGGGTTGCCAATATCGACGAGAGTTGAAGTTGACGACTCGATTTTATTTCAGTACTTAGTAAGGAATTTTAAAAACAGTTTATTAACTTATGAAAAAAACGAAAGTGATAAAGTTAATAAGAAGTATTGGGGTAAGGGGAAGAATTTATTTTTTATCTAACCTATTAGGTAAAAGATGAGCAAAAACCAGCAGCAGACAGAAGATCAGTTTGAGCAACCAAAATCCAAGAGAGAATTTAAATCTAGTTTCAAATCTTGGATCCGCGTGGTTGCTTTTATTGTTATAGCGGTCTTCCTGCCAGAGCAGGTAGCTCAAGCAGTGGAATATGACTGGCGTGTGATTTGGCATAAGCCATTAACTTCTACGATTGCCCCTAGCTACTTAAGAGATCTTGGTAACGTTGACACCGCCATTGCCATTCGTAATATTCTTAAAGATATAGCAAATAAGCCTATAACTGCAATCAAGGTCTCGTCCAATCTGACCATAAATCTGGATAAACCATTGAAAATGTCCAATCAGAAGATTGATGAGATTTTCCAATGGTTAAAAGGCCGGCCCTGTGGTTCTAATGCCCTGTTTGATTATTTAAACTATACCGGCTCAAAAGCAACTGAACAGGATATTGCTACCCTGGCCTTGACCATTGATATTCTAAATGGTGTGGTTAAACCAGAAGGCAATCCAGAGGTTATTAAAACCTCATTATTTGCTCTTTCCAAAACCTCTGAATTCTTCGGTCAAAAACTTTATCCCTTAAAGATAGATTTAAATAGCTTAGATGGAAAAATAAATCTGGCTCCATTTATTGCGCATATTAATGGCGATCACTATGTATTAGTTACTCGCATCAGTGAAGACAAGGTTTATTTTAGTGATAATCACAGAGAAGAATTTTTACCCAAGCAAAAGTTCTTAGAGGAGTTTACGGGTTATATTTTAGCTAGCAGACTTGTTGCAACCGGATCAGAAGTAAGTGCCAGCCAAGCTAAAAATATTCTAGGCAGCAGGACAGTTGGCAGGTATGACAGTGCCGTAAATTGGAGCAAATGGTCTAACCATATGCTGCTTAATATTTTCGTTAACATAGGCATGAATATGGCTTCTAGTTCTTTTAAGGGCGGGATAAAACAATTTCCGAGTAATTTTATCCATAACTTTGGGTCTAATTTTGTCTCCGGGTTTAAGGCCATGGCCATAAGTTATGGGGTGCAAAGCTTTGTAGCGGGCCAGGCTGCTGCGCACGGCTGGTCTCCGAAAGAGACCGCCCTAATGGGTTCACTTCTGGGAGGTTTTGCATCAGGAGTAACCACTTCATTGGGTTCAATGAGTAAGGGTACCCTTGGGGTGAGTTCTGTTGGAAAAATATTTTCTAGTTCTTTGTTCACTGGCGCTATTACGGGGGTTAGTCAGGCAACTGCTACCCGTGTCTATTTGAGTCTGTATAAAGAAACCAACCCGCGATCAAATGCCACTGCGTTGATTGCCTCTTTAGCAGCAGGGTTACTCTCGATGCAAATGGGGAAAAGCATATCTCCTAGCTCGTTTGGTATTATTAAGTCATCGCCTTCATCTTTCCATTTTAATTTCGGGCAATTCTGGCAAAACAACCGTACATCAATTCTTATGGGTGCTGGTGGAGCTGCTGTAGGAGCAGCTCTTTATTCTAAGAATCGAGCTGAGGGTGCTTTGGTTGGTGCCGGTTTAGGTGCAACTGCAGGATATGCCATCAGCCATCCTTTAACAAAGATTGCTATTGAAGGAACAACTAAGACAACAAATTACCTCTGGCCTATGCTTATGGGAGGTACTGCAGGAGCAGTTGCAGGGGCCTTGACTGCTGAAAAAGGGAAAGACCGCTTAACATCTGCTTTGCTCGGATTTGGGTTAGGAGCTACCTCAGGATTGCTTATTAAAAAATATGATTTCTCCATGCAGGGCGGTATGACTGGTGCTCTCGCAGGTTATATGTATGGCGGGGATAAGGGAAAAGACCGCATGCGCGCCGCAGCATTTGGTTTTATGGGTGGTACAGCA
>Ga0182027_10002004_pt1 | contig 33272 bp, 33 predicted proteins | sample 712E1DmetaG_FD_121300 | JGI IMG/M metagenome (GOLD analysis project Ga0182027, IMG submission 121300) | Permafrost microbial communities from Stordalen Mire, Sweden - 712E1D metaG (Illumina Assembly) | ecosystem: Environmental > Terrestrial > Soil > Wetlands > Permafrost | place: Sweden...
AGCGGGACGCCTTCCGCCTGGGTCCAACTCGTGTGCAGGTACTGGGACACGGGGATGCTGGGGTCTATCGCAAAGACCGGCTTCAGACAAGCCAGCAGGACTACTAAGACGTGGCGTAGCGCGCCATTCTTCGCGGAGATCGGCTGAGTCACTCGCACACCCTCGTCTTACAAGCGCACTGCTATCTGGTTCGCGTATCCGGCGGTCGGCAGAAATAGCTACGAAACAGTACTTGGAAATCGGCTTTCAGAATATGGCGGCTTACTGTACGTTAAGTCAACGGCATTTTTCCAAAATGGATGGAATCCGAAAATGCATAGACTAACAGAATTCGTGTTCCGGATATTCGGGAAGTCGCGGGAGCGATCCGCGGGCGCGACGTTATCGATTTCAAAAGACGTGATTGCGTCGGCGCACACGGACGGCGTGGTGTTTCTGCATACCGGCGCGGGAGTCGTTTTCAATTCCAACCAAGTTGGGGCGCGGATCTGGCGTGGCCTGGCCGGCCATGAGCCTCTCGGCGCCGTAACCGCGGCGATTGCCCGCCAATATGGCGTCGAAGCCGAACGGGTCGAGCGGGACGCTACGGAGTTCCTGACGGAACTGGAAGCGCGGGGCTTGCTGACGCGCGCCGCGAGGTAATGCACATGCCACCCTGCAACCAAACGCTGCTGGCGGCTCGAGTGATGTGGCGGCTGCTGTGGTTCGACGCGCTTCTGGCGTGCCGGGGCTTTCGGAGCGTCTATCGCGATCTCAGCCGTCACCGTGTCCGGGCCCGGGCCGGACGCGTGGACTTGGAGACGGCAATCTGCAAGACAGTGACTCAAGTCATTGCCTTTTATTGGAAACCGGTTCGTTGCCTGCAGCGGTCCGCGGTCACCGCGCGCGTGCTGCAAAGTTATGGCATCGATGCAACCGTAGTCATTGGATATCAGCCCGCGCCGCTTTCCAGTCACGCGTGGGTGGAAGTCGAAGGCCGGGTCGTCGATGGGTCGTCGGCCTTCCAGCGGAAGCTCTGTCCGCTGACGCGCATTTGAAAATCGAAGTCGGCATCCATATCGATCCGCAAAGGAGATAAACGCATGTACCAACAACCGAAACTGAATCGCGCGGGCAAAGCCGAGGAGATCATCCAGGGATGGTGTCCCTCCGGCCAGGATTTTGACGGCAACTTCATCTTCATGTGCATGGAGTTCGCCGACGAAAACGAAGACGACCCTAAACGGCGGCCCGCCATTCGTTAGAGCCGGTTCCGAAATACTCATGCCGGCCAAACGGCGGGGTGGGCCGCGCGGTTTTCGCCCCTCAAAGCCGTATGATCCCGCGGCGCAGGGCCGTGGTCACGGCTTGGGTCCGGTCCGTGGCGCCCAGTTTCTCCAGAATGTGCCTCACGTGCGTGTTCACGGTGGCCTCGGTGATTCTTAGCTGGGGACCAATCACCTTGTTCCGCAGTCCCGCGGCCACCAATTGGAGTACCTCGATTTCACGCGAGCTCAATTCCGTCCGCGGGAGGTTTTCGGCAATCCTGCCGCCAACTTGCGCGGGGATGTAGCGCTGCCCCCCGTGGACGGCCCGTATGGCCTGCGCCAGTTCCTTGCGCGCCATATCCTTGAACAGGTACCCTCTGGCGCCGGCCTCGAGCGCCCGATAGATTTCTTCGTCGCCGGCCACGCTGGTGAGGACGATAAAACCCGTGTCGGAGGACTTGGCGCAGATCCGCCGGATGACTTCGGCGCCGCCGATGTCGGGCAACAAAAGATCCATCACGACGACCGACGGAAGCAACTCCGCGATCGTCGCCAGCGCTTCGGCGCCGGTACCGGCTTGGCCCACCAGCCGAATATCGGGTTCGGTGGAGAGCATGGCGTCAAGCCCGTCTCGAACCACCGGATGATCGTCGACGATCACGACTGTAATTGGACTATCCGGGATCAATTGGCGCCCCCCGGATGGCGCAACCGTTCCACGTGCCCGGCGATGGCCCTGGCGGCGCCGGCCACGCCGTCCCACTTGGGGGTTTCTCCTTCCGGGGTCCACCCCCCGGCGATTCTCTCGGCGATCAAGCGCGCCAGCGCCGCGGCGTCCACGGCGCCGGCGCGCAACGCGGAATTGGAACGGACGCGCGCAATGGCTACGTCGTCCGGCCAATTGACGCCCGCGGAAATGGAAATGGAGGGAACCCCCAAAAACGCCGCCTCGCACACGGTCGTGCGGTTCCCTTTGGTGATCACCAGGTCGCTTGCAACCATCAGGCGGTCGATAGCCCAATCCTCCTTCAACACCAGAATGTCCGGCCGGCCGGCGAATCGGGCCTTGAGCGAGTCGTAGTCCCGCCATGCCAGCCATATCAAACGCTTGGAAGAGTGCGGCAAGGCGTTCCACGCCTCCGTCAGCAGATCCGCCGCGGGCACGTGGAATTCGGAATAGTTTCCCGGCTGGCAGAGAACCACGGCGGCCTCCGGCGGGAGTCCCAGTTCCTGGCGGGCGCGGTCTCGGTCGTTCCGGCTGTAATGGAAGCGCCGGATCGCCGGCCCGACGTACCGTACCGCATCCCCTATGAAAGGCGGCTCGGTGAAAATGCCGCGCTCGGCGATGAATATGATCTCTTGCGCGCACTCGATGGCGCTCATGAAGAACGAACTCGGATCTTGAAAGAAATCGGTGATAAACAAGCAGGGGATCTCGAATGCCTGCGCCGCCGGCAAGGCCGCCAGCTCTTCGTGCGACACCACCAGCCGCGGCTCGAGAAGCCGGAGAATGCGGCTCTCCTGGATTATCGCCGGCAACATCGGGGGCTCGTCCGGCAGGTGGAGATCGACCACTTCATAGCCGCACGACCGGAACGTCTCCGCGCCCCCCGAGTAGGACGCGAAGCGGATCTCCAGCCCCGGGACCAACCGCAGTAGTTCCTCGGCGATGGCCATATCGGGCATGGCATGGCCGCGGCCGCGGCCACGCGAAAAGAACACCATGCCGAACGCACCCGGCTCGAATGGCTTGGGAGGTGAAATCGACTCGGCTCCGCGCATTTGCACTTTCAAATATTAGATTTCATTGTCTCACCCCTTGGTGAAAAATCGTACAAGCCGGCGAGGTATCGGGCCCCGAAACGGGCGGCCGCGCACACCGGGCGCCCCCCCAGCGGCGTTTGGGGCCGCAGCCTGATAAAATAGAGTTCGGAAATGCTGAAACGGTTCATCCTGTGGGACTACCGTCGCGGAAGTTGGCAGTACGACGTGATGGTCGGCATCATCCTGGCGTTCCTGTTCGTAACGCCGAGGAGCTGGTTTCGAGATCAGCCCAGGGTACCCAAGGGCATAGCCATGCTACCCTCGGAAAACGGGAGTTCCCCATTTTGGATCGATAAGGATCTCGTGGGGGCCACGCCCGAGAACCAGCGCGCCATCAAGCTCACGCAAGTGTTGCGCGCGCAGACGGGTAACAATCGTCTTTTTGTGACCCGCGTCGAAGAAGTCCGCAGTTCGGAAGACGAATTGCTCGGGTACATGGCGTTTGCCAGGCCCTGAGCAGCCAGCCCGGTAACCAATGACTGTCCGATCTTCGTCTTATCGATGAGCCGTTCCCGATGCGATTCGCGCGCCACGCCGTCCTGTCTGTCGTGTTTTTGACCGCGTGCGCGGCGGCGGACCAACTTGATCGGACCCTGGCCAGGATGGAAGAGGCCGCGGCTCCTTTCAAAGGCCTGACGGCGGACATCAAGAAGGTGCATTACACCGCCGTCATACAGGAAGACGATAAATCGTCCGGGACCATTGTGGTGCGGCGCCCCAGGCCGAAAGAAATGCAAGTGCTCTGGGATATCAAAGAGCCGGCCCCACAGCAGATCTCGTTTTCGGGGCGGACCGGGCAGCAGTACAATCCGAAGACCAATATCGTTCAGATCGTCGAAGACGTGGGCCAGAAGTACGGCGCCATGGTGAACGAGTTCATGCTTCTCGGCTTCGGCGCGAGCCCCAAGGAATTGCAGCAGGTCTACGCGATCGCCCTGGGCGGGCCGGAAACCATCGACGGCCGGAAGACCACCAAGATCGAGCTTACGCCCAAGAAGCCCGACGCCACCATCCACATGGTCAAGGCGGACCTCTGGATATCCGACGAAACCGGCATCGCCATCCAGCAGCAGCTTCATTTCGCGGGGGGAGACTACGATCTGGCGACCTACTCGAACATGAAAATCAGCCCCAACATTCCCGAGTCCGCGGTCAAGTTGAACCTGCCCGCGAACGTCAAGCGGGAGTATCCCTTGAAGTAATGCGAGTGGGCCGCCCATGAAAACCAAGACCAGCGCATATCGTCTTCAGTACATCGACTGGGTCCGCGGCTTGGGCGCCGCGATCATGCTGCAAGGCCACGTTTTCGATTCGTTTCTGAGGAACGATCTGAAGGGCGGCGGCCCGTTCGTTTTGTCGCAGTTCGCGGGCGGCATGCCTCCGGCCATATTTCTGTTCCTGACGGGAGTGACGCTGGCGTTCCTCATGGACAGCACCGAGCGCAAGGGAATGCGGCCGCTGGCGCGCGTGACCACCTCGTTCCGCCGTTCGGGCTACCTATTCTTCCTGGCGTTCGCCTTCCGCCTGCAACTGTGGATTTTCGGCCTGCCGGCCCCCTGGACCGACCTGTTCCGCGTCGACATCCTGAACTGCATGGGGTTTGCGATAGCCGCTTTCTCGGTCATGGCGGCGTTTCGCACCACCGAGCGCATCCGGTTCTGCGCCGTACTGGGCCTGGCGATCGCCTTCGCATCGCCGCTGGTGACCCAGATGAACTGGTCGAGCGGTCCGTGGCTGCTGCGCGCTTACATCGTCCCGGACCTGCGCGCCTTCGGTTTCTTCCCGTGGGGCGCCTACCTGGCGTTCGGCATGAGCGCAGGGAGCGCCATCCGCGCCATTCCGCCGGAAGCCACGGAGCGCGCCATGCAGTGGGCGGCGCTGTTGGGCGGGGGCATGATCCTGGTGTCCCAGTATTTCGCCAACCTGCCCTTTTCGATCTACGCGAAATCGGAGTTTTGGCTGAATAGCCCGGCGCAGGTGATCTCCAAGCTGGGCGTGGTTCTGGTGCTGCTGGCGCTAGCCTTCCTCTGGACGAGCTACGTCGCCAAGGGTGGCTGGAGCTGGGTACGGCAGTTCGGCGCCACTTCGCTGCTGGTCTACTGGGTGCACATCGAGCTGGTTTACGGCCGGGGGTTGTGGTTTCTAAAAGGCAGCCTGACGGAGGCCCAAACCGGAATCGCCGCGGTGCTCGTGATCCTGCTCATGCTGGGGATCTCGGTGGCGAAGACTTACCGCCAGCGCATCGCCTCCGTACTGGCCGATATGGGCTGGACCTTCGGGCCGAAGCCGGACCGCGTGCCGGGCGATTAGTTAGCGCACACGCTTGCGGAGCGCGCACAGGCCCAAACCCGCCAGGAGCAAGAGGACCGATCCCGGCTCCGGGACGCTCGTCTTGACCACGCTCACGTAAAGATCGTTGGCGTCATACGTCTCTTGCCACGCCAGGCCGGGCGGCAGCGCCGGCGCGGAAAAGACACCGAAATCGCCCGTCCGCGAACCAAAGCTCAGCACTTCATAAGCGTCGCCCAGGCTGGGCGTGAAACCATTCAAAAGATCGAGCGATAGAGTGCCGCCCAGCGTCGCCGCGCCGGTGATGGCTAGCCGGTTCGCCTGATTCGGTCCTGAAATATCGATGTACAGGAATCCAGTCTGGTCGTACTGGCCATCGAGTGTCATCGACCCCAATCCGTCGTCGCCAGGGGTGATGGAACCGAGATCTATCAGGGACCCCGTCATCGTGCCTATGCCGGAAAAATCGCCACTGTTGCTTATGGTATCCGCCGTCAGCGCGCCGTCGAGAACTGTCCACGTGCCAATTTCCTGCGAATAATCGCCCCCGCCGACCAGCAGTTCTCCCCCAGCCGCGATGGAGGTGAAAGACCCCGCCGTGCCTTGCGTGTAGCCTCCGGCGCCTGCGTCCAGGATGCCGCCGCTGCCGATTTGCACGGAATTCCCCGTGACGTGAAAGAGCGCGGAGGAAAGCGTGCCGTTGACGATAGTGTCTCCGCCGCCTTGAGCCACGAAGCCGGTGCTGGTCATGCTCCCGCCCGCGTCGATGGTAGTGACCGTCGAACCGGCCTGCGTGTACCCACCGGCGCCTATGTTCAAGAAGCCCCCGTTGCCGGTGGTCACGGTCCCGCCGGTAACGTGGAAAAGCGGCGTGGAAAGCGTGCCATTCACCAGCGTGCTGCCATTGCCCTGCGAATAGGCGCCCGCGTCCAACAGACTCCCACCCGTCTGGACGGTAAGGGCGGCCGTGGCCTGGTCTTGCACGAACCCCGCAGCGCCCACATTCAGCGTCCCGCCGCCGTTCACGGTAACCCCGCCAAACGACGTGATCTCTCCGGAAGACAAGCTGTTTTGCACGACGATGGCGTCGCCTGCGTCCAACCCGATATTGTTCAGCGCCGGCGTCGCGACATTTACCGTAACCACCGAGGATGCCGGATTTCCCCCGTCGACCAGCACCTGATAGCCGGCCCCTGGTATGCCCGCCGACCAACGCGCCGCATCAACCCAATTGCCCGCCCCTCCCAACCAAGTAGAGGTGATAGGGCTCGCGGCGGCAACCGTGGCGGCAATCGCATAGATGGCGCACACCGCCATCCAAGCTAATTTTGACTGGATTTGCATAAGATTACGGTCTCCATGGCGGCGTAGTCGCTGTGTCCAGTCTAACGCAACGGATGCCGAAGGGATTGACAAAACTGGACTAACTAACACGAATTCAATGTGGAAAGCACTACCTCTTATCACGCCGGAGTTCGAGATTGAAATGGCGATGCCCCACGCCGGGCGAATACGCCAAGCGGTCCACTTTAAACCCGGCGTCCTTTACTAATTGCAGCAATTCCTCTTTGCTGTAAACCCAGACGTGGTCGTCGATGAACGGTTTGGCGCTGTCCGCGGGCGGAAGATCCGCCAGGCGCGAGTAGTACTTAGTCTGCCTGCCCCATTCGGCGGCGTCGGGCGTCGTCAGATAGAATACGCCATCGGGTTTGAGCGCATCGTGGATCTTCTTGAGGGTGGGCAAAGGCTGGAAATTGAAATGTTCCAGCACTTCGGTCATCAGAATCGCGTCGAAGCCGCCGTCCCACGGAATCGGATCGAGTTGGATATTCCCCTTGGCGAACTGGAAGCCGTGACGCTCCCCAAATTGCGGGAAGTAATGCACTACGTCGATGCAAAACGGCTGGGCCTTGAAAACCTCCGCGGCCAACGCCAGCAGCGTCCCGTATCCGCAGCCGATATCGAGCACCCGCGCCGCCTTATGCCGCTTCGCGTCTTCCCGCATCCAGCCCGGAAGATTAGACCAGTACGAGATTTCGGAGGGACGATAAGTCGTACTGTAGTAACCCTGCGGACCATCGAGCGACGCGAGCTCGGACTGAATAGCAGCGAGGGACGGATCGGCCGGCAGCTTCGGTCCCGGAGCGGCGCCGGCCCGCGGCGGACCGAAGATCAAGGCCAGAAGGCTGGTAGCCAGCCAACAGAGCTTCACTTACTCATGGTAACATCCTGATAGTGGGTCGACCAATCGGCGGAGCGCCAGGCGAAAGCGAGCCTATGTGAGTCTATGCCCAAGACGTTGCATCCAGCCAATGGAGAGTCTTCCGGCGTCGGTTCATAACCCGCTTGTCTTCTACCTGGCCCTCTGGGGACATTCCGGTCTTTCGGGGTTTCCGGCCGGTGGTGGCGTTGGCGGGATCTAGCGAGGAGAATCGGCTGGATAGACTCGGTGATGCAGTCAAACGACCGTTCGTGCCCCTGCACCGGAGCGTGCGCGCTTTCCGGCCGACTCGGCCGCGGCTGGCGCTGATGGTGGCGGTGGCAGCCGGGTTAAGCCTGACGGTGTTAGCCTCTTCCGGCCGCGTGCTGCAATTCCACGAGTGGCTGTGCCGGACCATCCTGCTCCGCGCCGGCGTCCCTACCCCGGCCTCGTCCCTCATGGCGATCGCCCCCGGCCTGCCATCCGTGGAAGTCCCCGTGGTGGTTGTGCCGCCAATGACCTCCGTGCGCACCGCGACGCTCGCCGCCGTCGGCTCCGTACTCGTTGCGCTGGTGCTTCTGCATCGCTATTACCCCCTTGCCCGGACCTTCCTGGCGGTTACCATGGCGCTGATTATCGTGGCGGTAACGGTGGGGTTTTTGAACCCCGCATTCACCATCGATTCCGACGCCTACACCAAGCTCTGGCTCCGAACCCAGTTCGTGCTGTGGCTTCTGCTGCCGTGGATCATGACGTTTCTGGTGCTGCCCATTGAGCCGTCGCCGCTGCGGGGCGTTGGGTGGATCTTGACCGTGGGCGCCTACGGCCTGATCTGGTCGGCGTTCCGGCTGGCGTTCTGCCTGGCCGTGTTCCACCATACGGGCATTGCCTTCTCCACCATGCTGTGGTTCAACCTCGGGCCGCTGAGCGACCTGCTTTACATCCTGGTTTTCTATTCGCTCGCGGTTCGCCGGGCGAGCGCGCGGTTGTGCGGGCGGCGTCCATGAGCGCGCTGTTGATCGCGGCGGAGTTCGCGCTGCTGCTCTCGGTGGCGGTGCTGACGCTCTACGCCCTCCGTCACTATGTACTGGCGCAGTCCCGCCTATGGGGATTTCACCGGTCCGACGCCGTGGAGATTGTCGGGTACTACATGCCGTCCATCACGGTGCTGGTTCCGATGCATAACGAGGAGAAGGTGGCGGCCGACATCCTGGAGGCTCTCACGCAATGCGATTACGACCGCGCCAAACTGGAAATCCTGGTGATCGACGACCGCTCCACCGACGCCACCGCTGAAATCGTCGACGAAGTGGCGGCCGCCAATCCGGCCATCAAGGCGCTTCACCGGACCAAGGGAAACGGCGGAAAGGCCGGCGCTCTGCGGTTCGCCACGCCTCAGGCGACTGGCGAAATCCTCCTCCTCTTCGATGCCGACTACATCCCGGGCCGGACGATGCTGAAGTGGTTGGTCGCGCCATTCTGCGATCCGGAAGTCGGCGCGGTCATGGGCCGGGTGGTCCCCCACAACATCGGGGACAGCGTGCTGGCCGGTCTGCTCTCGCTCGAACGCGCGGCCGGCTACCAGGTGGGACAGCAGGCTCGCCACCAGATGGGGTTGGCGCCGCAGTTCGGCGGTACCGTGGGCGGGGTTCGCAAGAGCGCGCTGCACGCCGTCGGCGGCTGGAATGAAGACTCCTTGACCGAAGACACCGACCTCACCTGCCGCCTCTTGCTGGCCGGCTGGAGAACCTCGTACGTCAATCGGGCCGAGTGTTACGAAGAGGTGCCGCACGGCTGGCCGGAGAGACGCCAGCAACTCACCCGCTGGGTCCTCGGACACGCCGAGTGCTTTCACCGCTACTGGCGGCCCGTCCTGTTCTCCCCGCGGCTAACGAGCGCCGAGAAGATCGATACCCTCTTCATGCTGGCGTGCTACTTTACGGCGCCGGTGATGGTCCTGGCGTGGGTGGCCTCCTTGACCATGTTCTGCCTGGTGGGCCTCAAAGGGCTCACGGCGCTGGCGCTCACGGCCGCATTCACGGGCTATCAACTCTTCGCCAACCAGTCGACGTTCTTCGAGATCGGGACTGCCGCGCTGCTTGATGGACCCGATACCCGAATCCTGCTTCTGCCCGCCAACATCCTCAATTTCTTTGCCAGCTTCGGGGCCATCTGCGCCGCCCTGGTGCGGTTCTACGCTAGAAGAATTTTCGGGCTGGGCAGCGGGGATTGGTACAAGACCCCCCGGTCGCGGCAGAGGCTGAACGGCAACGGCGCCAATGGCAACGGCAACGGCAACGGCAACGGCAACGGATACACTCACATTCATCGCGAAGGCGTCGACCTGAACACCTGGTTGGCCCAAGCGTCCCGCCGCAGCCGAGCGGAGGAAGGAGCGCTGTGAGATGCTGCTCTTCACCGCGGCAATGCTCCTGTGGCTTGCCCTTCATTTTGCGTTTGCCATGCGCGAATGGCGCCGGACAAAGGGCGCCATGGCGTCGGAGATCGACTTCCACTATGAGCGCACCGAAGATTACCTAGGGACTTCGTTCCGGCGCAAAGTGGAAGAGTGGATGGCGCGGGCGTCCGAGGACGGATCGGCGCCGCACTCGACTCGCGGCGAGTCACTCGCGGTGGCGGACTCTCTCGATGCGCCCGACCATGCTGCCCTAGGAGACCTGCTGCTCGTCAAAGGCGATTTCTCCTGCGGGACGCACGCGACGCTCTCAAAGGAGTTGTATGTGCAAGGGAACTGCCGGATCGGCGCGTCCAGCATCGCGCGGGCGCTGGCTGTCGACGGGGACCTGGCGCTCGGTCCCGATTCGCAGGTCCAGCGCTGGGTGGATTGCCACGGATCGATCGATATCGGCCCAGGGTGCAAGCTGGGCGGCCGGACTCACTCAGCCGCCGCCATCCGCTTCCATGCCGGCGCTCAAGCCGTTTCGCTACACGCCGTAGAAGTGCTTTCGATGCCCGCCGCGGCGCCTGCCCCCGCCGCACCCGCCGTGGTGGATGCGTTCGTTCTCGATCCCGACACCGTCCTGCTTCCCGAGGAATTGGAGCGCGCTGGAATCGACGCCAAGCGGTTGCGCCGCGCCAGCGCGGATACCTGGGCCTACGCCGGAGACTTCCATCCGGCCGTGCCGCTCCGGTGCAGCGCCAAGATGTTCGTACGCGGCGCCTGCCGTTTGCCCGCGGGCAGCGTCACGGCCGACCTCAAAGCCACCGGCCGCCTTGAAATCGGCGAGCGCTGTCGATGCGAAGGCGCGCTGGTCTCGAGTAGCGACATCCTGATCGGCAGCGATACGGCTCTCACCGCGCCCGTGTTCGCCGACGGGACCGTGCGCCTGGCGCGCCGCGTCCACGGAGGCGAGAGCGCCAAACCCGTTTCGGTTTACGGGAGGGACGGCGTGGTCCTCGATCCCGGCGTCACGATCCACGGCAAGGTCGCCTCGCCCGGAGGCGTGACGAGCGCCGCTACGCGCTCGTAAACTCAGGGACTTTTCGGGAGGATGCGCCAGAGCGAGAACCTCTCCCCTTGCGGAGACTTCGCTTCCGCCAGCAAGGCGATGTTCAGCGCCGCTTGGTACTTCGGCGCCTCGGATTCCCGCACGAACACATAGTCGGCGTGGTATTTCAGAGCATCCTGGGGCGTCGCATCGGCGAACAGGCTAATTACCTTGTGCCTGTAATCTTTGCCCATGAGGCCATACGTGTAGAACTGCGGGCCGGCATTCAGGATTCTGGCCGGCTTAATCTCGTCGATCGCCTTGGGCAACCCGAACCGCTCGGCGCCGTCCAGATGAGCGAGATTGCTTTGGTACACCAAGCCGGTAAAGAACGACGCACCCACGAAAAACAAGGTTGTGGCAAACGGCAGGCACACGGCGACGCGGAAGAAACGCGAATCGGCCTCGGACCAGAGAAAGCCTATCAGGACGAAAGCGAGCAGGCTTGGAGCCAGGGCATAACGCGGCTGGAGGTTCTCCAGGAGCGCGTGGAGATACATGCTTGCCAAGACCAGGAAGCAGAGCAGTTTGGCCTCACGCGGAGCCGGAGTGCCCTGCTTGCGCCATCTCCAAAAGAGGACCGGGCAGAGCAGCATTGCCGGGATGCACAGTGCGCCGAAAACCGCTCCCACTCCCAACTCGAACGGGTTATCGTACGGGTACTCGGTCCAGAACCGTGAAGCCCACCTCAAGCCAACTGCGAGAAACGTCCCGCCCCCTATAGCCCGCATCGGAATGCCTGGAAACCCCAGGATCTCCAGAGGGTAGACCGGGTTGCCGAACTGTGACAGGTTCCGCACATACCAGTAGCCGCCGCCCGCGAACGCGGATGCCGCCAAAATGGCGGATGCCGCCGTGCGTTGCCAGATTCCTTTCAGCCGGGTCCACGCCAACACCAGACTGCTAGCCGCCACGACGGCCCCTAGCGTCAGGGTAGAGTACTTGGCGCCGGCCGCCATCCCCACCGACAGCCCGATACACACCATGAACGGCCAAGGAGCTTGTGCGCTGTCGCGGCTCCATGTGATGAAGTAGTAGGCCGCCAGTATCACGCAAAGACAGCCGAAAGCGTCGCTGGAAGCGGCCGTCGAAAGATAGACGAACACCGGGCAGACCGCGGCGCAGCAACTGCAAACGACCGCGATTTCGCGGGAATAGCCGACGGCCCGGCCGATCAAGTAGAGCATGTAGACAGTCAGAGTCGCGCAGAAGAATGGGACAGCAAACACGCACCGATCCGACCCGCTGGCCAGTATCCAGCGAAACAACAACCCGGCGTTCCCCGGGTACTGGAACTGGATACCCGGCCCAGTGGTGAGGCTGCCGGTTCTAAGCAACGACGCCACAAGTGGCAAATGATAGGCTAGGGCGTCGGGGCCAACCAAGTTTCCAGGAGCGGAAATTAAGACCAGGGCGAACAGACAGGTAGTGACTGCGAGGTAGATGCCGCCCCATCCCCACCGCTGGCGCGTGCCGGGATCGGCCTCCTTGGAATCGAGCGAGGCGGGTTTCGACAGGAGAGCCCAGATGGCCAAAGACACGTTGATCGCGGCGCCAATTGCCACCAAGATTGCCGAGCGTACCGCACCCCTTCCATCCGGCCAGCGGGCGAGGGCAACCATCTGTGGCGGCACAACCACCGCCGCCAGCGCGAAAAGGCAGAACGTGGGGCCGGAAGGGCACCACTGCCGAAACTGTCTGCTCGCCAAAGCGCCTGAAAGAAGGCACGAAAGCGCGAACAGAAGCAGGAAGAGGGGCTCGTGGCCGGCGGGAAAATTCCGGAGGAGGAAGTCGAGATACCACAAGGACTTGAGACCCACACGGACGAGGTCGCTGAACGCAATATAAGCCGCGGTGGAGATTACGCAGATGCAGACCAGCCCTACTCGCCAGAGGGCTCGATTTTGTGTTGTCGACATCATGGGTTCGGCCTAGAACTCGAAGAAGGTGGCGATATAGGCGCCGTTTTTCCGGAAAAAGTTGAGCTCGTCCAAGTAATCGTAGCGGCAAATCACGCCGAATTTTCGGGTGAGCCACCGCTGGTAGAAAAGGTTAGCGCTCACACTGTTGATGTGGACGTTGAAGGGAACCAAGCCAACGAGTTGGTAGGCGGCGTCGCCTCCCGACGCGCCGCCGCCGAGCCAATATCGGCCCTGACGGCCAAACTGGAAACCGGCTTGGGCCGATTCCGAGTTCAGACCACCAGGCCGACTCTGGTTGAAGTTCACGCCGCCGCTGAGGATCACTTTGCCGTAATAGATGGCGCCGACCGAGGCGATTTGGCCCCCGCTTCCCCCGGGCATTATGATATCCGAGTACCCCACGGATAGATTCAGTCCGGGTAGGCGCGGAAAGGCGTGCACGAAGAGGCTGCCGCCTACGCGCAGCAGAGGGTAAAGGATGGCGCTCCGTTCGGGAGCCCCGCCCGCTCCCACGATGGCCCATACGTGTTTGCTCAGAGTGACGTAGGAATAGGCCCCATAGGCCTGCTGAGTGCCTGCGCCGCGGTCCTGCGAGGATAGGGTTACGAAGGGCGCGAATCTCTTGGCGCCGGTATATCCGATCTTGATGCTCTGCTCGCTCCACGGAGCCGCTCCGTGGTTCAAGACGCCGTACGATTCGCCGATCTCAGCGGTAAAGGACGGACTGCCGCTCGCCGGAGAAGTTGCCTGCGACGGAGGGGAAGTCGGAGCGGTGGGCGCATCGGGAGTGGGCTCCGGGCTTGCCGGGGACTGGGGCCAGGCGAGCGCGGCCGCCGCCAACAGAACCGCGCATCGTGCGACCGTCTGCAAGGATATGCTCATAGGGACGCCGTCGGCAAACCTCTCTCGGCGCGGACTTCAACCCTCTGATTGTACAACCGATCAAATCTGTCTCGTCGCTCACTCACTCCCCGTCCTGGAGCCAACGGGTTGCTCCACTCCAATTTGGGACGAAGTCGCGAGCTGCCACGCTGTGGACTCGCGGGCATAGAGTTGGGGGCTGCGGGGCCGGTCCACCGGAGTCGCGCATTTCGATCAAATCCAGATAAACTCGAACTGCCGCGGGCTTGCCCGCACGAGACCGGGGGGCGCGCAGTCACTCAAAAGCGGGCCCTATGTCATGCGAGACCGAATAGCCTGTCCTGACTTGGCTGAAGCCCTCTGCGCCACGACCACGATAGACGTGCCCCAAGGCAGATTAACCGCTCCCATCATCCACGCCTCAAGCTGAAGCAATGCCACGAGCGAATTGTTCGCGAATGCGGGCAAGATGACATGCGAGGCCCGAGGGGCGAAAGGATTCTTGGGAAACAGACCGCGGAATAGACGATAGAGCAGAATGGGCAAAAAAGGAAAGAAGACGGCGTAGCTTCGCTTAAGCACCTGGAACCCAGAACGCGTCAGCTTGACGTGCATCTCCGAGGCCGTGTACCGTCTGCGATGTAACAGAGCCTCGTCGTGCTCGCTCCAGAGAAACCGGTATGCCGGAACGGTAACAAGCAAGAACCCTCCGGGCTGCAAAACCCGGTGGAACTCGCCCAACGCGAGTGTATCGGAGTCCAGATGCTCGAGCAGGTCAAGCGCGCAAATTAGTTCTACTGAGGAATCGGCGAGGGGGATGATCTGAGCGTCGGCGCAGGCTATCGGGAAGCCGCGAGCAGCGGCCAACTCCAGCGCGGCCGGAGAACGATCAAACCCGATCACACGGTCGCTGTAATGCGATAGCAGCAGCATGTTTCGCCCACTGCCGCAGCCGGCATCGACCGCTACGTGCGCGTGCTTCGCGAAGCTACGGAGACAGCGCGCGATGATCGCGCGGCGCCCGACAAACCACCAATAGCTCTCCTCGAGTCCGCTCTCGGTGCTGATCAGCTTAGCGTCCATCAGGTCCGATCGCCCCTTCGGCAGGAGCGATTCGCCCTGCGGAATGCCAGACGTGCTTTCGCGCCAGAATCACTCACTTAACACCCCGGATCACAGCCGGACCCTGGGCGTCCTTACCCTCTCCGCAGCGCCAACACCGCGTTCAAACCGCCGAAAGCGAACGAATTGGAAAGCGCGTACTCCACCTGCGCCGCGCGCGCCTGGTTGGGAATGACGTCCAGGTCGCACTCCGGGTCCGGCTGGCTGTAATTGACGGTGGGCGGGAGGATGCCATCGCGCAGGGCCGTCACGGTGGCCAGGCATTCGAGCGCGGCGGCCGCGCCCAGCGCGTGGCCGTGCATCGATTTCGTCGAGCTCACGGGCAGCCTGGCGGCATGCGCGCCGAAGACCGCGCGGATGGCGGCGGATTCGGCGATATCGTTGGCCTGCGTGGCGGTGCCATGGGCGTTGATGTAGCCGATTTGCTCGGGCGCCAGGCCCGCATCGCGCAATGCCGCGCGCATGGCCCTGGCGGCGCCATCCATGGATGGTTGGGTGATGTGGCAAGCGTCCGCCGACATGCCGACGCCCACGATTTCCGCGTGGATGCGCGCTCCGCGCGCCACGGCGGCTTCAAGCGGCTCCAACACGAACATGGCGGCGCCTTCGCCCAGCACCATGCCGCGCCGGTCCTTCGAGAAGGGGCGGCAGGTGTCCGGCGAAACCACCCGCATCGCCTCCCAGGCCTTCAGAATCCCGAAGCTGAACGGCGCCTCGCTGCCGCCCGTGATGGCCAGATCCGCGATGCCCGCCGCCACCATCCGGAACGCCTGCCCAATGGCATGGCCGGCCGAGGAGCACGCCGTGGAAATGGTGAAACTGGGACCCGTGATCCCAAATTCCATGGAGATGTGGCTGGCCCCGGCGTTGGCCATGGTCCGGGGAATGGTCAGCGGATGCACGCGGTTGTGACCCAGCTTGTAGACTTCCTGGAAACCCGTTTCCTGGGCCATCTGGCCGCCCACGCACGACCCTGTAACGATGGCGGCGTTCTCGCGCACGGCGGGCGTCCACTCGATGCCGGCGCCGGCCACCGCCTCGCGCGCGGCAATCACCGCGAACTGCGCGAAACGGTCCATGAAGTCGGCCCGCCGGTCGTCGAAGTACGGCTGGTGGCTGTAATCGCGCACCTCGGCGCCATTCTGAAAACGCAATGCGGTGCAATCCGCCGCTTGAATGGGCAAGATTCCGGAGCGGCCCTGGCGCAACGCTTCCGCGAATTCCCCGGCGTTGCGGCCAAGCGCGCAGATTGCGCCCATGCCGGTGATGGCGACGCGGCGCATACGCTACTTCGCCGCCGCGGATTTCGCGGCCAGCAGTTTCTCCACGCCCTCGCACATCTGGCGGACGTTACGCACGGATCGAACCTCTTCGTCGGGGATCGAGATGTCGAACTCGTTCTCCATGGCAAAAAGAATTTCCACCGCATCCATGGAATCGATTCCCAGTTGCAGGAAATCGCTATCGATCGTGACCGTCTCGAGTGGGATTCTCTTGGATGTGGCAATCACCTTGAGCACGCGCTGGATCAATTCGTCGGACATAGTAGTCGGCTTACCGTCTCGAATCTATAGCCCCGGTACATTAGCTCGGGAACCAGGCGGCGCACAGCTTCCACCGTCGCGCCGATGTCCGGCCCAACGCGGAGCCCGCGGCCATCGTGAAGGCACAATATCGAGCCGTTGGAGACGTTTGCCGTCAAACGCTCTACAACCGCATCCGCCTTCAACTTCCAATCATAGCCGATTGCGGTCCACATTACTCCGGTGAGCGCCAGATTGCGTTGCGCCCGGGCCATGCCGAACCAGCGGGCGCCGTAGGGGGCTCGGAACCAGGCCGGCGCCGCGCCCGCGATCTCCGCAATGGCCCGCTGCGCGCGCCCGAGGTCCCGCTCGATGAACCGGCGGGAGCGAAAACAGAACAGGGGGTGGGCATAGCTGTGGTTGCCGATCTCGTGCCCGGCCTGGACCACCGCGCGCGCGGTCTCGGGGAGGCGCTCCACATTGGCGCCGCACTGGAAAAAGGTCGCGCGGACGCCGTGGCGCGCCAGGATTTCGAGAATCGCCGGCGTGCCCTCGCTGGGGCCGTCGTCAAACGTCAGCGCGATGGCGCGGCGGTCCCGCGGGCCGCGCCAGAACGAGGGGCCGAACACGCGCGCCGAACGCCCCCGCACGGCCCAGGCCAGAAAGCCGGACGACGCCAGCGCCGCGCCCCCCGCCGCCGCCCAGATCAAATCGCCGCTCGCAGAGTACATGAAGTCCTATTGTAGGGTGGCGCTACAGCGTCATGCCGCCATCCACGCACAAAACCTGGCCGGTAATGTAGTTATCCGGTTCCAGGAAGAATCGAACCGCGCGGGCAACGTCCACAGCGCGGCCGAAGCGCGCAATCGTGTTGTCCGCGATGAACCGGTCGTACTTGCCGGCGGCGATGCTGGCCTCCGCCATCCCCGCGGCCGTGACTCCGGGGCTGACCACGTTGACGCGGATATTGGCGGCGCCCCGGCGCTCCTTGGCCAGAATGCGCGCCGCGATTTGCAACGCGGCCTTCTGCGCGGCGTACGCGGACGATCCGGGGAAGAGCGCGTTGGCTTGCATGGTGGAGAGGAGCACGATGGCCCCCGGAGTCGCGGCCGCCGCCATGCGTTCGGCGGCTTCCCGGGCCAGCAGGATAGGACCCAGGTAGTTCACCTCGTGCGAGCGGCGCATGGCCGCTTCGGTTTCGGCGGGATCGGAGATGCGCGCCGGATCGCCCGCCAGCACGACTAGCCCGTAGATCGATGGCGCGGCGTCGAGCAGCTTGGCGCGATCGGCCGCCGAAGCCAGGTCGGCCCGCGCCACGGTGGCGGAACCGGCCCAACGTTCGGCGCGCTCGCGATTCGCGCGATAGCTCAGCACGACGCGCGCGCCTTCCTCCAGCAGCAGGCTGGCGACGGCCGCGCCAATGCCGCCAGCGCCTCCGGCGAGGACGATCTGGCGGCCTTGCAGGCTGGACTCAGGCTTCGACGACATCTTTTTCGAGCGCCAGATAACCACAGGCGATGGCCACCAGGAACATGGTGAGCACCTCGCTATCCCCCAGATTGTATTCCACGAAGCCCTCCACCATCACCGCCAGCACCACGGCCACGGCCCCGTGCAACAGAAACCGGCGGACGCCGCGGCCGGGCGGAAGGGCGCGCAGGCCGCGCCGGAAATCGACCAGCGACTGGATCAGAATCCACAGCATGGCCAGCATGGTGGGGATGCCGCGGTCGGCCGCCAGTTGCAGGTACACGTTGTGCATGTGCTCGTAGAAGCCGGCCGGCCGGGTCCGCCAGACATCCGCCGGCACGTATTCCTTGAAATGGAACTTCGGGCCGTCCGGTCCAATGCCCAGCAACGGATGCTTCTCGATCATCGCCATGCCGGCGCTCCAGGCGATCTTGCGGAAGGTGTTCGAATCGATGCTGTTTGGCCGGACGATGGAGGTGAAACGCTCCCGCAGCGGCGCCGGGGACGCCAGGTAAATCAACGCAATCGCAACCGGGACCAGCGCGCACAGCCAGCGCCGCCAGAAAAAGACCAGGTAGACGGCCGCCGCCGCCGTGGCAATCCAAATGCCGCGCGTCTCGCCCAACACCACGGCGGTGGCGATTAGGATTCCGCACAGGGTCCAGATCCAATTGCGGCGGGCGCGCGGCGCGAACATCAGGAGCGCGCCCACCATAATGAGCGCGAACATCTGCTCGGCGGAATAGGTATTCCAGTGACTGGTGAACCCGGTGATCCGCTGGTCCACGTAAAAGTCGTAAAACCCGCGGCCCAGCCGATGAGCCTCCTGCACCTTTTCGGCGAACTGCACGCAGCCGCGCAGGGCGGTAACGGCGGCGATGCCGGCCCAGGCCAGAAAAAGCCAGCGGACCACCTTCAGATCGCGCAGGCAGGAGAACACCACCAGCAATTCGAGAAACACGTAGAACTTCCGCACCTGCGGCAGGCCGTTCATCAAGGGATCGCCGGAGAAGGCCAGCGCCGCCAGCGTCCCCAGCATGAACAGCGCCAGCGGCCACTTGATGCGCGGCAGACGCAGTGGTTCGCCGGAGAGCAGCAGTGCGGCGACGGCCAGCGCCAGCAGGATCTGAGAGGCCGCGATGGAAAACAGGATCGACGCGGCCGACCCGAACGTCAGCCAGCGCGCGGCGCGCGAAAGAGCGGATTCCGGCAGGTTCATGGAAACAGAATTTCAGTATGGCATGTGGGGCGGGCCGGGGTACCCAGTGATTTCCTGGGTCCGCCTGCCTTCTTGGTGGGGCGGGCCTGCTGGCCTGCCTTCTTCGACGCTGCCATTCTCGTCGCCCGGGAGGCAGGGTCGAAAGCCCGGCGCAAGTATCTGAAAATAAAGAATCGCGATTTTGCCGGGCTTCCATGAATTTTGGTGGCCCGCAGGCCCTGAGGGACAGGCCAGGAGGCCCGCCCCACCGCCTACGCCGCGTACACGGCTACCCTGGTCACCGTGCGGTAGCCCATGCGCTCGTAGAGCTTGTAGCCGGCGGGTGTGGATTGCAGAATGCTGCGCTCGATGCCGTGCTCCCGGCGGGCGTCTTCGAGCGCGTAGCGCATCACGGCCTCGCCGTATCCGAACCGCTGGCGATCCGGCAGGGTGGCCACGTTGTAAACTCCGATGGCATCGCAGCCCAGCACGGTGGCGCTGGTGGAGACCGGCTCGCCATCGACGAAGCCCACATAGCCCGCGAAGCGCTCCCAAACGGATTCGGCGTCGAAGACTTCCTGAAACCACACAAAGGGAACGTGGAAGCAGGCGGACCCAATGCCCCAGAACGCCTCGCGGGTAGCGGCGTCCCGCACGCGCCGCACCTCGATGCGCGGCAGCGGCTTCACCGGCGGGGCCACGCGTTCCGTCAGCATGCCTGGAAGCTCCACCGAATGGCGCAGACCGTGGCGCTCGAAGATCTGCCGCGACCGGCTCCGCGCCTTGCCCTCCAACCAGTCTTCGCCCACCCAATAGGCCCACTCGATACCGCGCGCGCCGAAATGCAGCGAGGCCAGCAGAATGCGTTGCGCCAATTCGGCCTCGGAAAGAACCGGCGCGGAGAGGAACGCCGCATTGAACATCTGGAACGTCACCCCCGCCGAAGCGATGCTCACGCCAGCCAGTTCGCGGATCTCCCCCGGCCCGCGACTGGCCGCGATGGCGCGAAACGATTCCCGCAGGTTGCCTGCGACGTCCCCCGATGAACTCACAGATTTCAGTATCGCGCAGGCGTTTGGCCGGCGGTCGCGCTTGCGGCTGGCCCGCGGTTCGCTTGACCCATTTGTAGGCTTCGATCGAATTCCGCCGGAAGTATTTCTCGGCCGCCGCCTGGCCCTTGCCCATGAAATACTCCTGAACGATCTTGAATCCGGCCGGAACGGGCAACCACTGATCGCCGTTTGGCCAGTCGCTGCCGTAGAGCACGCGGTCGAATCCGAAAACGTCCAGCACTTCGTCCAGCCTGGGGCGGTAGAAGGCGAGGTCCACGGGGATTTTGTCGTCCACCTGGCGCCTGCCGCCCGGCGGCATGGCCCTTTCGCCGCCACGGAAGCGAGGAGCTGATCAAGCGAACGGAACCCTCCGGCGGAATGCATGGGCCCACACCGTGGAATGGGCCTAGGATAGGAGTACCCCAATGAAACGTTCACTTGGTGCAAGGCCTCTGATTTGCCCCACGCCGGTCTGGATCGTCGGATCGTACGACAAGCAGGGCAAGCCCAATGGGATGACGGCGGCTTGGGGAGGCATCTGCTGCTCCCAGCCGCCCTGCTTGGCCGTGTCGTTGCGCGCGGCCACCTACACCCATGGCAACCTAATGGCGCGGCGGGACTTTACCGTCAGCGTACCGTCACAGGCTCAGGTCAAGGCGGCCGATTATTTCGGGCTCGTGAGCGGCCGTGACACCGACAAGTTTGCCGCCACGGGTCTGACCGCTGTCCGCGGCGGTCTGGTGGACGCACCTTACGTGCAGGAGTTCCCGCTCGTGCTGGAATGCCGCGTCGTCCATATCCACGAGCTAGGCCTGCACACCCAGTTCGTCGGCCAGATTCTCGACGTGAAAGCCGACGAGGAGGCGTTGGACGCCGCCGGCTTGCCGGACATCCTGAAAGTGTTGCCGATCATCTTTTCGGCGAGCGACCGGGAGTACTACGGGGTTGGGAGGGCGCTGGGCCACGCCTTCGCGGTCGGCAAGGAGATCTGAGGCAACGGCTCTGGCGGCTAAATCGATTTCCAGCGCCAGACAATGAGGCTCGGCGTTGGCCGCCAGCCCGGTCTCGTAGCCTTTGTCGACGGCGCCGCCGTTGACGTCGCGCGTTGCTTGGCGGCAACCCGTCGACGGGCCAGCGGCGACCTCTCTCCGAGTGGCCGGCCGCACGGACGGAGCGCCGGTTGGCTGACGCAAGCGTTTAGCGTTACTAATCATGCAAGCGACCCAGATCGGACTTCCTGAAGGTAAGGTATTCGCAATAGGGGTCTCCGGCTGCTTTTTGGCGAGCCTGCAGTATGCCAAGACCCGCATATTCGTCCACCCCCATAGTGGCTCTATTCTCGATGCCTGGTCCTGCACCGGTTAGTGGTGGCCTTTCCAGGATCGCGGCGCCTCAACCACCGACGGTATTTTCACCGAACGGCGGCATCGAAGCAGTTCGCCTCGGCAACCAGGTGGCTGGCGGCAACTCCCATATTATCGGGGCGGCGCGTTTCCGGACAGGCCGGCGAAAAGCCGGCGCGCTTCCCAGATGGCGGACTGGGGCGTTTTCAACTGGTGCGAAGGGGATTTCGCGACAGCTATCGTGTGCTCCCTCTTGGCTGGCCAGCTTCCGTATGACGGACAAGACACCCGGCGCCCCGTGCTGCCTGTGGCGAAGCCCGCCGTACTGCTTAAGGGCAAGTGCCGCTCATTGTACGGCCCGGCAGAACCTCTCTGCAGGTCCCTGCCTGAAGTAGGCTCATTCCGCTGGGCGGCTACGAGGCTGTCTATTTGCGTCCTGCTGCAATCTTGGCGTCGACTATGGTGAAGGGCTGTTCGCCGACTTCGTTGGCCACATAGAGCCTGGATGAGCCGGGGTCCACCGCGAGCGCATATGGGGCCTTGCCAGCGGGCAATGTGGCAACTACCCTTCGGCGCTCCGCATCGATCACCGTGACCGTGCCGCTGAACGTGTTGGCCACATAGACGAGATTGCGCCGGGCATCGACGGCCAGGGCCTGGGGGTGCTTGCCGACCGGAATCGCGGCTATTCCGCGCCCAGTTGCCGCATCAAGAATGGTCACGCTGCCATCGGCATAATTCGCCACAAAGATTGTGTTGGCGCCCGGATTAACCGCCACCGCGCATGGCGTGCGCCCGGCGGGAAAGACGGAGGACGACGTTCCTTGGATCGCGATCACGTCGCCGGTTCCCATTCTGGCCACATACAAGGTGTGGGTAGCCTCGTTCACCGCCATTCCCCACGCATGCGGGCCGGCCTCCTGCTTGCGGAGCGCGGGTCCGGTTCCCTCCAGCACCGTGAGAGTTCCGCCTTCATAGCCGAGCAGATAGGCGGTATTTGCAGCGGCGTCGATGGCAATGAGATCGATGGCGCCGGTGGTGAGTTGCGTGACGCGATTCGTGGCGGGGTCGAGAACCGCCGTCCGGTTGCTAAAGGTGTGGGAGACATACACCGTACCCGTGCGCGGATTCGCGGCGATCGAGTACGGATTCGTTCCCACGGCAACCGTGGCCAAGACTCTGTCGGACGTCCCGTCGATGACGCTCACGGTTCCATCCCCGGCATTGGCCACGTAGGCGCGACCGGACGCCGAATCGACGGCGACCGAGATTGGAGAACTCCCCACTGCCACGCGGACCACCCTCTGGCTGGCTGCGTCGATCACGTCGACTGTAGCGTGCGCCGCGTCCACCACATAGACCTTTCCGCTTACGGGATTGAATGCTATGCCCTGAGGATTGATGAGTCCGCTGCTCGGGTCCGAAGCGGAGCGCTGCGCGGCCGCGGCAAAGGACGCCAGGAAGAGAAACGCCGCAAGGAAAGGCGGAACCGTTCTGCGCCGGGGAAACATGAGACAATTCACAGGTGATTATCCAGAATACCCCCTGGCGCGCCGGGGTTGCGCAACGAAGAATCGCTATCGCCGCGGCGCTGGTTCTGTGGCCGCTGTGGCCGGCGGTTGGTTTCTGCCAGCCGGCCCGGCCAGTTTTCAAAGCATTGGCCGTTGCCGAAAAGGGAGGTTTGCATCAGTCGTTCGTCGATGCGGCCAAGGCGTGGTTGGGGCTTGAGGCGCAGAACGGCGGCTTCACCGTCGAATACGTTGAAGACGCCAGCCGCATAGACGGTGCGTTTTTGTCGCAATACCGGCTGTTCATCCAGTTGAATTATCCACCCTACAGGTGGAGCACGGCGGCGATGGCGGCTTTCCAGAAATACATCGAGGAGGGCCGCGGCGGGTGGATCGGCTTTCATCACGCCACTCTGCTGGGCGAGTTCGATGGCTATGCAATGTGGCCGTGGTTCTCCGAATTTATGGGCGGCATTCGCTTCGCGAGCTACATTCCGACATTCGCATCGGGCAGGGTGACGGTTGAAGCGCCCTCGCACCCCGTGATGAAGGCGGTAGAGAGCGGCTTCACCATCGATGGCGAGGAATGGTACACGTACGACAAATCGCCGCGGGCCAATGTGCACGTGCTGGCGAGCGTCGACGAGAGCACCTATGCCCCGCCCAGTGCCATCCGGATGGGCGACCACCCGGTGATCTGGACTAACGAACGCATGAAGGCCCGCAACGTCTACATCCAGATGGGCCATCACGGGGATCTGTTTCAGAATCCCGCTTTTGCGAAGATTGTTCACAACTCGATTCTCTGGGCGGCCGGCCAATGAAACGCGCCAGCTTGGTAGCGACTCTGACAGCGGGGCTGCTGGTTTTGGCGGCGGCGCAGGGCCAGTCCAGCCGCCAGGCGCCGGTACGCGTCCTGGCATTCTGGTCGGCGAATGTCGAGGGCGACCACGTGGAATTTGCCCGCGAGATGGTGGAGTTCTACCGGCGCGCGGCGGCGGGCCGCTGGCAGTTTGAGGCCACGACCAACTGGGACGACCTGAACGCGAAGCGCATGGAGGGCGTCCAGGCCGTTTTGTGGCTCAATGATTCGCCGCACGCGGCCCGGCAACGCGAAGCGTTCGAGAACTATATGGAAAAAGGCGGAGGCTGGATTGGGTTTCACGCCGCCGGGTACAACGACAGCAGTACGCATTGGCCGTGGTTCGTTCATTTTCTTGGCGGCGCCGTGTTCTATGGCAATAACTGGCCCCCGCTGCCGGGATGGATTCAGGTGGACGCACCATCGCACCCCGTGACTCGGAACCTGCCCAAGCGCTTCCTGTCTCCCGATAACGAGTGGTATAGCTGGCGGCCGAGCCCGCGCGCCGACCGGGATGTGAAAGTCCTGTTGACGCTGCGGCGCGAGAATTTCCCGTTGGGCCTGAAGGACACGATCACCGGTGGCGACGTGCCCGTGGCGTGGACCAATACCAGATATCGGATGGTCTACTTCAACATGGGCCATGGGGACAAGATACTGACCGACCCGCGCCAGAACCGGATGTTCGAGGAAGCCCTGCTCTGGGTGGCCCGGCGGCCGTGAAGCCGGCGTTCCCGCCGGATTAGCCTCATTGACACCGAAGGCGCATTCTGTAAAGCTGTGTTTCTTCGGAGGAAGCGATCAATGAGGCGATTGCAACTATCCTTGGCCGCTCTGTTTGTCTGCGGCGCGGCGCTGGCGGTGGGGCAGCCATCCGAGAAGGCAGTCATCGGCTACATTTATTCGCCCAACCGTCCGCTGGTCCCGAGCGAGGTGGCGGCGGAGAAACTCACCCACATCAACTATGCCTTCGCCAATATCAAAGACGGCCTGATGGTGGAGGGTTACGCCGGCGATGCGGAGAATTACAGGACCCTGAACAGCCTGAAGGAGCGCAACTCCAAGCTGAAAATACTGGTCTCGGTGGGCGGGTGGACGTGGTCGGGGGGATTCTCCGATATGGCGCTGACGGCGCAATCCCGGAAGCGTTTCATCGACAGCGCCGCCGCGTTCCTCGATCGCCACCATCTGGACGGGCTGGATGTGGACTGGGAGTACCCGGGCCAGAAGGGCCTGAACAACACGAACCGCCCCGAGGACAAAGAGAACTGCACGGCTTTCCTGGCGGAAACGCGCGCGGCGCTGGACAAGGCCGGTGCGGCGGCCGGCAAGCGTTACCTGCTGACCATGGCCACGGGAGCGAACGACTCCTGGATTGAACACACGGAGATGGACAAGGCGCAGGCCTCGCTGGATTTTGTCAATCTGATGACCTACGACATGGCCGGGGACTGGGACCCAGTGACCGCGCATCACTCGCCACTGTTCAGCAACCCGGCGAGCCCGAACGGACAGTCGTGCGCCAGGTCGGTGGAGCGCTTCATGGCCGCGGGAGTGCCCGCCAACAAGATCGTGCTGGGAGCGCCCTTCTATGGCAGAGCCTGGGGGGATGCGCCGCCGGCGAACAACGGTCTGTATCAACCGGGCAAGCCGGTCGGCGTAAGGCTGAGGACCAACTTCAGAGATATCAAGGCGAATCTCGAAGGCAAGGACGGCTTCGTGCGCTACTGGGACGATATCTCGAAGGCTCCGTTTCTCTATAACGCCGAGAAGCGCATTTTCATTTCCTACGAGGATGAACAGTCCATCAGCCTCAAGGGCGGCTATGTGAAAGAGCGCGGCCTTGCGGGCATCATGTTCTGGGAGTACAGCGGCGACTCCGAAGGGAAGTTGTTGGACGCTATCAACCGGGCGCTACGGCCATAGCGCGGCGGCATGCCGCATTCGCGCATCCGCGATCACCGTGCGGGTATTCCCACATCAAATGACGGGCCATCCGGACAGAGGCGTTGAACCATGATTCCAGGCTTGAGCGATAGCTGTCGGTAACAGCCCTTATCGCCACTGACCGGCCTCAGGCCGAACGGCGTTCTAGGCAATCACGCGGCCAAACCCTCTCGGCCGCGGGAACCCCACGAACGAGGGCTCACGGCCGTTCTGGACTTCCGGGCTCATGTGCTGGAGCGCGTCAACTTTTCACCCGCCGCGTCTCGGCCCATCGCCGTTTCGTCGCCGCTATAATCCGCGCGCGGCCCTCAGGGCTCAGGCGGCGCGTCCGGGAGATCGTCGAGTGATCCGGCGTGCTCTCATCCAATGCGATTCCCAGAAAACGCCGCAGCCCCAGCGAGTCCGCCGCCCGCCAAGCGATGCCGCGTTCCGAGTCCATTCCCTCGAAACAGCCCAACAGCAACAGGCGGAAGTAGATCCCCGGCGCCAACGAAGGCCGGCCGTTGTGGGCGGCATAGAATTTCGCGCACGCCTTCTCGGCGAACTCGTCGAACTTCTCGTCTTCGAGGAGTTCACTGAGGCGCTGGTAGAACGGGTGCGCGTGACCTTGCGGCAATTCGTTGTGGCTGATCCAGAGATCTTCCTGCCGCTGGCGGTGTTGGCGGGCGCCCATCGACATAATCGGAGCTCCAGGTTTTGTGTGGGGGTTAGTTCTGGGAAAAGCGGAGCGTTGAGCTTCGCAGCCATCTCGCCAGTCGTCATCGGGACTGGATACAGGTCCGGGTCCATCGTTAGATCGCCGATTGCGCAGCGCCGCTGATCCGCCCTCGCCGGACAACGGCGCCGTCAGCCGAAAACTGAAAACGCATCACGTTGCCGAACGATTCGGACGCTATGAAACAGAACTCCCGCAAGTAGGCGAGCCACGGAATCGCCTGCCCCACCACTAAGAACACGCGCGTTTGAAAGACGCGCACGCGGCTTCGCTTGCGGACACGCCGGATGGCTCCGCGTTATTTCTTGGAGTCCGCGGCCCAGATCGCTTCGATGGTCTCCTCCTGGCTGAAGCCGTTCGGACATCCCGGCGTTCGGGTATTGGCGAAATACCAGTTGAGTCTTACGCCGGACTCGGGGTTCACGGGCCCGTTCGTCAACATGCGGCCTCCCGGCATTTCCAAGAAGCCGTTGCGGTCGTGTTCCTTGAGCCAGTCCCAGGCGTAGCGCAGCCACTCGTTCCGGTAGGCCTCCGGCTGATTCGCGAACCACGTGATCTCGTCATAGCCCCATGCAAAGATCGACGCGCCGCGCGCTTGCGATGCCTGGCCGGGAGTGCGCGTGGCCCCAAAGTTATCGAACTCCACCAGGTACGGAAGGTGGTCGCACGTCCAGCCGCTTGGCGCCACACCGCCGTTGCTGCGGCCGTAGATCGCGTCCGAATACCCCGCTTCGAGAACCGTTTTCTGCGGCGAATCCGCCACCTCTTTCGGGCGTAACGGAAACGAGTGGAAGTCCAGCAGAAGCCGGCCGTCCACCACGGGCCCGCCCTTAGGCACGTGCGCGTCCAGGAGGATGTAACGTCTGCGCGCCTTCTTCGCCGCGTAGCCGCGAATGTGCTTAATGAGGTCCGCCCACTCGCGGTAGCCCTGGTCCTCCGCGCCCATCAAGTCGAGTTGGCCGAGGTGAATGGCTTCGATTCCCAAGTCCATGTACGAGGCGGCCAGAAAGAAGAACCACATCTTCGTTTCGACCTGGCGAATATCCGGGACCGACTGCCCCGGCCGCCAGTGATCCACGAAACGCTTGCTCGGGAACAGCATCTTCGCGTAATCGAAGTTCCTGCTCCGACTTTGTCCGAACTCTTTCAAGGCCCACGCGGGAATGGGAACCTTGCCAACCTCTTCCGTCACGATCTCGAACAGGGCGGATTGCAGGACCGCGTCGGGATCGTTCCGGTGAGTCCGGACGACCATCTCGCGGCCCTGCGCCAGGAACTTCGGGTCGTCGATTCGCGATTCTTCGCCCCATAGGTAAAGGGATCTGCCCACGAACTTGGCGCCGGTGTTCTTCAACATGCGGATATCGTCGTCCAGCGTTGGCGACTTGTAGAGCTCCTGCATGGTAATAGCGCGCGCCAGGTAGCTCTCCAGAGTCTCGCGGGAAACCTTGCCGTTGAAGCGATACTGCGGTTTGGCCGCCAGCCCATGCGGGCCGCATGCCATCGGCAGGAAGCAGGCGCAAAAGACGATTCGGCGGCGCGTCGGGTTCATCGGTTCAAGCCTCCGGGAGGGGGATCTGGCGATGTTATGCCAGCGTCCATTGTAGGCCGCGTCGCCGGCGGCGACAACACGGGAAACGGGAAAGAGCAAAACTGGGACCCGCTGGCGGCGCTCGGGATGTTTTCCGGCGGCCTTCAGCGAGTGGTCTCGTTTAAATGCTCCTCACGGAGATAGGTAATGGGAGGTCGGCTTGCGGCCGCTAACGTGGCCGTGGCGCCGGGCGCCATGCGGCGACGCCTCTTGGCGCTTGCGTAGCGGTCAGAGGCGATACCCGATTCCTGTCGCGAAATCCACATGCCGCCAGCCATGGCCGGCGCGGAGGGCCAAATTGCCGATCCATCGAGCCTTACGTGCGGAAGGCCCCTGCCGGCTGCCATCTCAGATTCGCGTACAACTCGTCGTTGGCCTCCGCGAAGGTGGTCTTGAGCCCGCGCGTGATGGGGTGGTCAGGATCCCCGACGGTGACGGTAAAGTCGTGGCGCGCGGAATGATGGCCGTTGTTGGTGCGCCAGATTGCGCCGCAGATCTTCTCGTACTTCGGCCAGCCGTCAAAGGCCGCCAGTGAAAAGTGATACACCACCAGGCCCTTCCCGCCGCGAACGAAGTTCAGAAGCGCATTGTCGGCTGAATCGCCCCAGCGCAGGTTCGCACGCCTGTTGTCGTAGTAGTTCACGACCACCACATCGTAGGGTGCGAGCGTGTCCGCCCCGGCGCCGCGAAACTCCTCCGTGACGCGCACTTCGAAGCGGCCGGAGTCTTCCAGGATCTTGCGGAGCACGGGCGTGGTGGCGCGCCAGTCGTGACCGCCGGCGCTCTGGCCGGTGATGATCGGAACTTGAAGTTTAGCCGGTTGCGGAGCTTGCGGTCCGGTCTGTCCCAGCGCCAGCCCAACAACAGCGCAGGCGAGGGCCAGGGTGGGGGACGGTCTCACGGCAGCCTCCTCGAGGAAAGCAATTGTAGCGCCGGGCAATCGGACCGGTGCGACTGGGAGACTTTGTAGACTTTGTTCTTGATCTCCGCCCATATCGGTAGCCACTCTCGGGCTGAAGACGGGACGGGCAGACCCTCAGCGCGCCAAACCACCCCTTGGGAACAGACAGGATTGTCGGAAAGGGAGGCTCCACAGAACCGGCTGACAAGTCAATTTCCGAGGCCCCGCTTGTCGAACTTCCCCAGTAGGGGCGTGGGTACGAGCTTAATGGTCCAACCCCGCCTGGAGCGCGTGAACGGCGGCATGCGGTTGCTGGAAACGGCTTTCGGCCATCCAGAGGGGCGTCCAGCGCCAGTCGTCTTCGATATCGTGGGTAGAGCGGCTTTCACCGTTTGAAACAAAGACAGCAACCATCGTCTATCGATTGGAGTAACAATAAGAGACGTTATGATTCGAGAACTCGCCGTACTGTGCGCGTTCGCGCTGGCCGATTATGCGGCGGCGCAAGGCATCAACGGCCGGGTGACGGAGGACCACTCCGGTTCCCCAGTAGCCTCTGTCGAAGTCCGCGTACAAGAGATCGGGGCCGCACGGTTGGCGGCGGACGTGGAGACTGACCCGAATGGCGCGTTTCGTCTGCCTCCATTGCCGGCCGGCGATTACCGCTTCGACTTCTCCAAGACGAACTACATGGACACCACGCTCCAGTTCAAAGCGTCCATTCCGCCAACCATCGCGGTAAGACTGGTGCGCTGCGGGGTGATCTCGGGGAAGGTGTTCGACCAGCAAGGAGGGCCGATACGTGGCGCCGTCGTGTACGCGATGCCGAAGCCCGCGGGAAACGGTCCGCTGCGTCCCATGGCCAACCAGAAGTCCAGGAGCTATGCGCTGACGAATCAAGACGGCGAATACCGGTTGTTCTATCTGCAGCCTGGGGAGTATGCGGTGGCCGCCTCCTACGGCGCCTCGTCGATGGTGCTGGGGATGATGGGATCGGCGCCGGTGAATCCCGCGGTGGGGACGGGCGTGATCCTGTATCCCGATTCCGCACGGCCACAGTTCCTCACCATCGCGGGAGGAGAAGACTACGGCGGCATCGATATGCATCTCCCGCCCGCCGCGTTCTTTTCGGTGAGCGGGAAGGTGGACCCTCTTCCGCAAAACGCCGGTAGTGGCGGGTTCTGGCTGACGCTGGCCTCCGTCGATCTGCCCTCCCTGGCCGCGGCGGCGACCACGGCCGACCCTCAAGGCGACTTTCATTTCGAAGGCGTGGCCGCAGGCGCCTACTACCTGTTTGCCTCCGGACCGTCCTCGGCGCGCAACGGGCGCGGAGCGGTGCTTCCCTCCGAACCGTATTTTGCCCGCAGCCGGGTAGCGGTGGTTGCGCAGAACGTCGAGGGGTTGGTGGTTGCCCCGCAAAAGGGAGGTGCGGCGGCTCTCGTGATGACCGCGCCGCCCGAAGCGAAAGGCGCTTGCCCGGAATCCGCCGAGCTCACGCTCACATCGATGGAGGACTGGAGCGCCAATCTTGATCGCACCGCGACGTTGAGATCTAAGGAACAGCCGCTGCCCAATTTAGCTCCGGCCCGATACTCCGCGCGACTGGAGAACCTGGGAGATCTCTGTTATCAGGCCGCCGATGCCATTCTGGACATGACCTCGGGCGACGCGCAATTCCTGGCCATCCAGGTGAGTGCGGCCGGCGCGATTCGCGGCCAGTTGACCGGCGTCGAGCGCCCCGGAGGTTTCGTGGTGGCGCTGCTGGCCGCCGACCCGATGGCCGGCGAGCGTGCGGTGCTTGCGGCCACTCCGGATGCGGAAGGCCATTTTTCATTCGAAGGCCTGCGGCCCGGTACGTACTACATAACCGCTCAGCCGTCGGGCGCGTCCCAGTCGCGGTGGATCGCAGATCCGGCGCACATGCTCCAGATTGAGATCCATGGCGGCTCGCGCACAGATCTGCAATTGCCCGCCGTGGCGGCAAGCGAAGGAGGCAGATGATGAGGGCGCTGGGCCTGATCCTGATCGCCGTGTGTGGAATCCTCGCGCAGGCGCCGCAGACTCCGGCCCCCACTGCCGAGGCAGCCCGCGGCTCAATCAGCGGCATTGTCCGCGTGCAGGGCACGGGCGATCCGGTTCGAGACGCGGACGTGAGCGCCCGCCGTCCCGGCGCCAAAGCGGTCGCCGCCAAGACGGATCAGCAGGGACGCTACACCCTGCCATTGCTCGAACCGGGCTCTTACACGGTCGCAGCGGTCGTGCCTCCGAAGAATGGCGTGGGCTTTGGGGCGCAGGCCAGCCGGCCCGTAACGCTCCAGCCGGACCAGGATTTGACGGGAATCGATATGCAGGTTCCCATGCCGTGCCAGATATCCGGCAAGGTGATGGACGAGAATGGCGAACCGCTGGCGGACATCCTCGTCGCGCTGGTGGCGAGAGAGTATTCCTACGGCGCCCTTCGTTACGTGTTTGCGGGCGCCGACGCCACCGACGACCAGGGGAAGTACGCCATCGCCCGGGCCACGCCGGGCCGGGCTTTGCTGCTGCTCGCCATGAAGCGGCAGATGCGCTTGCCGTCGGTCTCGAACGCGCCGGACGATCCCAAACTGCGGAGGCCCGTGCCTGTGGCCACGTATTATCCCGGCTCGCCAGACCCCGAGGGTGGCGAGCCCCTGGTTTTGCGGACGGGCGAGTCCCGCGAGGGCGTGAACATCCGTATGCGGAAGGCGGTCCCCTATTGTCTGGAGGCCGTTGTGAGCGGAACGGCGGACATCTCCAGTCTTGGTTTCAGCATCGGTTTGCAGCGGCCCACCAGTGGAGCCTCGGGCAACGGCGCCACGTATATGGGTATGCCGGGCGGTAAGGTCCCGGCTGACGGTAAGGTGCGACTTTGCGAACTGTATCCCGCCGACTACGAACTCGAGGTCACTCATTGGGGAGGGCCAATGGAGGGCCCGGATTTCCTGGGGATCTTGCCGGTGACTATCTCCGACCGCGACATCGCCGGCGCACGCGTCACGGCGCTCCCGAAGATTCCGCTGCCGGGCGAGGTGGAGTTATACGGAGGGGCCCCGGCGACGCCCCTGGAAACGGAGCTCACCATCGATCTCCGTTCCCTGACCCGCACGATCTACCCGACGGCGAAGTCTTACATCCCCGGGCAGTTCTCGTTTGACGGGCTGGTCCCCGACGAATACTCGCTGGAAGTTCGTGGACTGCCGGCGGGGTACTACCTGAAAGACGTGACGTACGGCGGCCAGAGCGTGCTGAGAAGATCGCTGCGGATCGGCAGCGCGCCGGCCGATGCGGCGCTGCGGCTGGTGGTGGCGCGCGACGGCGGGCATATCGCCGCCAAAGTTGCGAACGGGGGCGGCAACCCCGTCGGGAATGCCAATGTGCTGCTGATTCCGGCAAGCGCAGGCTCGGAGGCTGAGCTAGCCGCGTTCCTGCAATCCGGCGTCACCGACCAGAACGGAACGTGGACCTCGGGCGCGCTGGCGCCGGGCAAGTACTTCGCGTTGGCCAGCCCGGACGCGATGGACAAATCGCCGGAAAGTATCGGCAAGCTGTGGCGCGCGCATACGCAGGCGGAGGAGATTGAACTGCAGCCTAACCAAACGGCGCAGGTTTCACTAGACGTGAAAGGGATCGAGTGAACCAGGGCACAGGAGGCGCGGGCGGCGAGCGCCAGGGGGGCTGCTGGCCGCCCCGCGTTTGGCCCGACCGCACCTGCTGTTTGTGAACGTTATCGGCGAATATCGGTAGTAGTTTCAACCCTGCTCGCGGGCGAGCCGGGCGTGGCCTCCGGTCGGGGGCCGAACTTGCTGTCCCGTAAGCGGGCTTCTGGCTCCGCTGCCAATACGGCCCGCGTTCGCACCCCGCCCAGTTTCCGAGTGGCGCGTGATCCGCGCGGAATCCGGCTCCCCACACGGGACGCACTTAGAACTCTTGCTGCCTAAATCCAGTGTCGCTCGAACCCCAGCAACTCCTGCCGCAGATGCCATAGCTTACACTCAAACTACATGGTGCTCAACCGGGGCTATGCCTACACCACAATCATCAGCGGCAAATACCATGGACAAACCCTGCTCTCCCACTTGGCAAGCCTTTACCCCCACTCAACCCCACAAGCCTGGCAACAAAAACTGAACAACGGCGAAGTCACCCTCAACGGCGTCACCGCCACCG
>Ga0182027_10002007_pt1 | contig 33261 bp, 28 predicted proteins | sample 712E1DmetaG_FD_121300 | JGI IMG/M metagenome (GOLD analysis project Ga0182027, IMG submission 121300) | Permafrost microbial communities from Stordalen Mire, Sweden - 712E1D metaG (Illumina Assembly) | ecosystem: Environmental > Terrestrial > Soil > Wetlands > Permafrost | place: Sweden...
ACTGATATAAGAATGTTTTCCAGAATTTCTCTTGGTACTCCAAGATGCACTGAATTATCCTTGGTATCCCAATAAGAATATGAGCTTGTAGATTTTTCAATGAAAGGATAATATCTTTCCTCATTGACTCCCTTTTCTTTCAGCTTTGCATAAGCTGCGATACGATGTTCTTCTTGTTTGACTTTTACCAGGGCTTTTATGTCAGCCTTTGCGAAGCCTAAATTCTTACAAATAAAATCTACCAAAAAGGTGACATCTGTTGGATCTACGGCATACTTGGTTAATTCCAATAGTTCATCTTTAACTTTTTCTTTTTCCAAAGCATCACTTTTATCAAGAGCCTTAACCTTATTCTCCGCACACCAATATAATCCCTTGACTGCTTTCTTGAGCAATAATTTAAAAGCATCCAAACCATTGGCCCGGAAGAATTCATCCGCATCTTTATGTGGCGCAAGTAATGAAGGCTCTAATACATAAGGGATAATGGTAGATTCTTCCAGAAGTAAACGTACTGCCGCTTCTGTGTTTGTAGGGCCAACCTCATCATTGTCAAAACTTATAATTGCAGATTTTACATTATTCAACTTTATGCCCACCAAATGGCTTTTTGACAATAAACCCTGGCCTACTGCTACAACATTAGGCATTCCGAGTGCAGTAAAATAAACTGCATCTGGATATCCCTCTACAATCAGTAAGGTTTCCTGGCCCTTACATTTATTAAGATTAAAAATATCGTATTTTCTTGTACCATTAGTACTATCCCAACGAACATTGTTAGTAACTTTACCATCTTTATCTGTATGTGTTATCCCTGCAGGGCATGTTGCACGTTTGAGAAATCCTGTAATCTGTCCGCGGGCATTTCTATACGGGATTGCTAATCTGAAATTATCACCAAAATACCCATACAAAGGAAGCTGCAAAATTTCATTATCAGCCCCAGGATGTTGTCTTTGAAGATAGCCTCTAATTAGGGTTGGTTTTGGGAAATAACAGAATTCAGTATTCTTGAGTATCTTAGGATCATATTTTCTATCCTCAACAAGATATTGTAATGCTTCATTTCCTTCTTCCTCAAATAACAATGAATGCATCCAAGTGAATGCTGACTCAAATAGTAAAGCGTTAACATGAAATTTTTGTAGCTCTTCCTCTTCTTTTGGAGAGAGTGTTTTTGGAGTTATCCCATTGAGGCTAACAGAATACTTAATACCAAAATTATCTGCTATCCATTTGATCGCATCTGGAAAGCTTAAACGTAATATTTCCTGCACCATTGCTATATTGTCGAAACCTCTTCCACAATTAAAGCAATGGCCATAATTATCTACAGTGTTAATGCTAAAACATCTCCCACTCTTAGATACATGACCGGTAGGGCAGTCACCCTGAAGACTGTTACCGGTTCTAACTAAACTTAATCCTAATCTTTCTGCGACACTCTCACACGGTATCGATTTCACACTATCCTTTAAGGATTCAAATGTCTTATATGGTTGTACTTCTGACATTGTTTGTTCCTTCCGAATTTGATGCGCTATGTATCACGCTTTTAAGTGAACGGATCACCGAGGAGTAGCTCATAGGTTCTATTGTGGCTTTCATAGTATAGAAAGCAGAAACAAGTGCACGGAGACGATCCGTGTCTTCGAAATTAAACAACGTAAAACTTCTTTCTCTCTCGCATCCCAGCAATTTGCAGCCGGATGCGATTAAAAAAGCTGACATGTAGAAATCTTTATTTTGATAAATTGTACTTTGCATTTCTTTATTCCTTATTTATTTAAAACAAAAAAACCACTCACATCATCTGTGGTGGTTTCGCTATTTCCTTTCATCGGGATAGATATTTGTTAAAACTTATTCTTTTAACCTCTTTATAAAATAATTTACAAACTCAGGATTATCTTTAAAATTCCAGATAATCTCATCTCGTATCTTTTCAGCTGCCAAACCAGCAATCATATAAATGAGCTGTTCGCTTTCTTCAAGATTTAATAATCTATCGTATCTAAGCTCGTTTACGATAATATCCACTAAGGACTCGCCTCTGTATCGAACATTGGACAACCAGTGTCTTAGAGTTCCTCTCAGTTCTATGAGATCCCTTGATATTTGACGGACTTCGTCCACGTCAGTCCCAAACAGCTTCGCCATTTTCTGAGCTGTTTCATCACTTATACTTCGGGTACCATTCTCAATATGTGAGTACTGACCCTGGCTGATATTCAGCCTTTTTGCAACCACAGTAGTGGTTAAGTTTTTATTTTTACGCAATTGTGATAGCGTCATTAAAACATTCTTTTCCATACTCAAATATACGAATAAAACTTTGATATGTCAAGTAGAAAAAATCTAAAAACAAGCAATCATATAAACACAATATACCATAACTGAATTCAAAGAACTTGACATAATAGAAAATAATTCGTATATTTGTAATAGTCATTATTGTCCTTCTGACAAGATGATAACACCAGAGAAATTTGGTATAAGCAAGAAGAGGAATCTTCTTGAAATAACATAATGGGAATAAATTCAAATTTACCCAGCCGCGTTCACAACCTGGATGCTCTTACTCACTGTAAGCGAAAAATAAGAAAGATAGATTCAAGGGTGTACTATGTCTAAGAAGATAAATCTATCTACTCCAAACAAATCAATTGACGAAACCAAAAAACCAATAACAACGGAAGGAGAAAAGCCTATAGATAATAATGCACTTATCCAGGGAATATTAGATAAAAAGTATCCGGATAAAATGCTCTTTGATATACAGACAGTGGCCACCGAACTCGAACGCAGTTATGAGTTTGTAAGAATAAGGACTAATAACGGCAAAATTAAATATATAAAATTGGGAACAATGACTATGATACCAAGAAGTGAGTTCATTAAGTTGTTGACCGTGGGGGTGGTATAATATGTCGGTAAATAAAAATGAAAGCGGAACGTGGACTGCTGTAGTATATAACCCAGACGGAAAACGAATTGAAAGAAGGTTCAAGAAAAAGATTGATGCAGATTCATTTGAAACCTTTACTCAAAATCAGAAGCGGGAGAAGAGACTTGTTCACTCGAATCTTAAGAAGGCCAGTGTATCTATAGAGAGTGCCTGTGCTGATTATTTACTTGCTAAGCCGGAACTCCGGAATAAAAGCAAAGTCAAGTATGAAAACATCATACTTCAGTTCAAAGAGTTCTGTAAAGGAAGGAAAATAAATCTAATTAGTGATTTTACTCCGGACTATGCGACAGAATTCTATAATGTAATTCAGGCTAATGATCCTAAGCCTAAAACGGTGAATGCTTACCTTTCATTGATTAGGTCACTGTTTAAGAGTGAACTGATAAAAGGTCATATCGGGAAAAATCCGTTTGATCATGTGAATAATTTGAGGGTGAGTAAGAAGGTTCCTGATTATTATACTCAGGCAGAGTTGGAAGCATTCTTCAAACGGGAAATGCCCCAGGAATACAGGAACGCCTTTACAGGTTTCCTTAATACCGGAATGCGGTTTGAAGAACTGGCAAACTTAACCTGGGACGATGTGGACCTGGAAAAGAGACTCGTTAAGGTCCAGTCAAAAGGAGAATTCAGGACAAAGACATTTAATTCGGAAAGGAGTATTCCAATGACAAAACCATTGTATAAACTTCTGAAGAAATTAAGTGTAAAGAAAGCTAATGCAGTTTATCCTTTTCCGACACCGGATGGAGGTAAGCTAGAGGAAAGACGGCTGCTTAGAGTCTGTAAGGAGATAGGTAAAGCTGCAAAGATTACCAGCCGGGTTTACATACATAAGTTCCGGCATACGTTTGCAAGTCACCTGGTTCAACGAGGAGTTGCAATAGAGGCGATACAAAAGCTTCTGGGACATTCTTCCATAATTGAAACTATGGTTTACGCATGTCTGAAGCCGGAAGGACTTCATGAAGAGATTTCCGTACTGGATGATCTTATGAAGTAAGATAGATAAATGTTACTAATTCGAGCCGCTCATCTTGGGCGGCTTTTTTATTTTTAAAGGAGGCGAAATGAAATTATCCGAATTACTTTTAATAATTCAGGACGAGAAGAAATCGGAGGATTATTTGCGGAGTGTTGGAATACTAAAAACATTCAGCAATTGTCCGCGGTGCAATGGAACTTCTCTTGGGATGATAAGAGGGGACAGGTGGAAATGTTACAAATGTAAAACCGAATGGACCAGGAGGAAAGACTCATTACTTTCATTGGTAAGGATTAAGTATTCTGAGTTCCTGCTATGTTTAAAATTATTTGAGCTTGAGATAACTGCAGATGAAGCTGCAAGTCAACTTGAACTGAATTATAAAACTATATTGTTATTGTATAGATATTTTAGGGAAGTTATATCCGGTAACAAAATATCTGATTCTATGGAGAAAAAGTTATTAGTTGCGAGATCTGAAAAAATAGGTATATACTATGAAGGCAGTAAATTCCATTTCGATTTTGAAAATATCAACCCTCGAAACATTGCTTCAATTGAATTTGATAGAAGTAAGGTTACAAATAGTGCAGCAATTTTCGAGACATCTATAATTATTCTTTCAACAATGACAACGAAACATCTTTTTAAGCAACCCCCAACGTTTCAGACTTTTTTAAGATTTGTAAAAGAAAGATTATTCAAATTTAGAGGCACTGACCAGAAGTATCTTTTTCAATACTTGATGGAGATCGAGTTTAGGTTTAACAATACGAAGGTGGACACTTATGACCTTCTTGGAAGCCTAATTTCGAAGAATTTCTAAGGGTGGTTAGATATGACCTGTGTTAGACAAAAATCTGTTGCGTAGAGAAAATTAGATGGAAAAATCCATCTAAAATCCATCTAGGACAAATGGGATGTATGGTATATATGGGGTTATATGGGATGGTTTTAAACCTAAAAAACCTCAAATAGTCGTTTTTAAGCGCTAAATGAGGTTTTTATTATCTTTGCGGAGAGACAGGGATTCGAACCCCGGAAGGACTTGCATCCTTAACGGTTTTCAAGACCGCCGCATTCAACCACTCTGCCATCTCTCCTTCTATCTTATTCTTTAAGAACTCTATCAAAATCTTCCTAACTCAACTGCCGGTATTTTAAGATTTTGAGCTACAAATATAAGAATAGTTCCTTAACCCGCAAAAGGGAATCTTGTATTTGACAATTAAATATTTTTTTATTTAATTTTGCACTTAAATATGATCAAAATTAAATTTTCCAATTATAAAATTCCCCCAATCCGGCATCGCTAAACATCGCTTTTTATCGCTAATTATCGCTTAATGTCTATCTGACACATAGTATGCAAAGAGTATACTAAGAGCATACAAACTATCAGGGAAATGCCCTTCTGTGTAAAAGTGATAAGCTGCATCTGTGCCGCTACCACTTTTTGAATACAAAAAACACCGCAAGTACCATCAATCCAAATCCCACCGCATAATTCCACCTGAATTGTTCCTTCAGGTATAAAATTGAAAACACACTGAAAACAACAAGCGTTATTACTTCCTGTATAGTCTTTAATTGTGCTGCGTTAAATTGTCCGTACCCAATACGATTTGCCGGTACCTGAAAACAGTATTCAAAAAATGCAATGCCCCAGCTTATCAGAATTACTATCCACAAGGGTACGTTCTTATACTTTAAATGTCCGTACCATGCAATTGTCATGAAAATATTGGAAATGGTCAGAAGGATTACAGTCCACATTTATTCTCCATACTTTTATGTACAATTTAATAAAGTGAAGATTTAATTAAAAGAAAGAGGAGTGGTAATAAGGGGATCCCCGCTTTCGCGGGGATGACAAACTTGTTTTATTTGTTCAGGGCTCCTATTACACTCAACACGGTAAACTGCGAAATTATATAACCGTATTGTTTACTTATAAGTGTATATTCTGCCTGGAGATAATTATTATATGCAAGCTGCTGATCAAGGAATATTGATACTCCTAATGTGTAGGATTCCTTTTTTGCTTCCCAGCTTTCCTTTGCTGATGCCAATGCCGTCTTTGATACGTCAAGCTGTTTCCTTGCCGTTTCAAGATCAAGATATGCATCCATAACATCAGTTCTTACCTGTCTCTCAAGTGCAGTCAGGTCTTCATTACTGTTCTTCAACTGAACCTCTGCAAGTTCGATTGAATTTTCAGTGTTAAACTGTGAGAAAATCGGGATGTTTAGACTTAACCCGGCACTGTAAGTTTTCTGCGAGAAAAGATCTCCCGGTGTAGATGTGTTTGTAGATAATCCATAATTACCGGTTAACAAAGGGTAAACGCTGCCCCAGGCACTTGTAACCTGGTTTTCGGAAATCTTTACTTTATATTTATCACTCTGGTAATCCTGTCTGTTCGCAAGCGCTGTAGCAAATAAATCCTTAAATTCTTTAGGTACTGCTGTAGTGTCTTTCAAATCGTCATTATCAAATGAAAAAGTATACTCTCCTGTAACATCCATTGCCAAGTAATTAAGAAGGGCAACTATAGATTTCCGGTAATTATTTTCTGCCTGTATGTATGCCAGTTCAGAATTGGCTGTTGTGGCTTCCTGTGAAAAAACATCTGTAATTGGAATTGATTTTATTTCATACATCTGCTTTATTTTATCAAGCAGTCCCTGGTTGTATTTCAGATCTTCACTTTGGAAATCAAGAAGTTTTTTGTTTCCCACAATTGCAGTATACAAAGTTACAGCCTGAAGCGTTACATCCTGTTTAAGTTTTTCAAAATCATATTTAGCAGAAGTATAGGTATTTTCTTTAGAATGAATATTAGCGTAGTTAGAGAGTCCGTCAAATAATGTTACATTCCCTCCAACAGATAAGGACCAACTCCGGCTGTCTCCGCTGAAAGCAGGAGTATTAGGAATTCCGGTAAGATTGGATGCTGCTTTACTGTTGTAATTAGAATGAGCCCAGTCAAATCCGCCGTTAATCCCCAATGTAGGTATCAATGCGCCATAAGCTGCTTTTATTCCTTCATTCGTTGCTTCCAGACTGTTAACACTCTTTTTTACTGAAGTGTTTTGATTTAACGCTGCTGAAATTGCTTCACCCAAAGAAAATTTTCTCTGTGCGTTAACGCTTATAGTTGAAATTATTATAGTTAGTAATAAAAAACAAGATTTTGATATTTTCATAATTTGTATTCAGTTTTGTGTTTATTCGTACCTTAATGCATCTATTGGATTAAGGTTTGCTGCTTTTCTTGCAGGATAAAACCCGAAGAAAACTCCTACTGCTCCCGAAAATGCAAATGATATAAAGATTATTGCCGGTTTTATAACTGCCGGCTGTGCAGTGTAATGATTCAGCACGTATGACATGCCGAAGGCAAGAAAGATTCCTATCAGCCCTCCTGATAAACTAAGCATAATTGCTTCTGTTAAAAATTGAACTAATATATCAGTAGCCCTGGCACCTATTGAAAGTCTTATTCCAATTTCTCTTGTCCTTTCAGTTACTGATACCAGCATGATATTCATAATGCCGATTCCACCTACAATTAAAGATACTCCGGCAACTGAACCAAGTAAAAGAGTTAGGACTTTTGTTGTTGCTGTAGCTGCATCTGCCAGATCTGCCTGGTTCCTTATAGTAAAATCATCATCTTCACCAGGATTAATTTTATGTGCTTCTCTCATTATTTGGGTAAGTTCTGCCTGAGCCTGAGGCATTTGTGCAAGTGATGTAGCACTGGCTTGTATAAAGTTTATGTATCTTCCTCCGGTCAATCTATCCAGAACAGTACTGGAGGGTGCCAAAATCAAATCATCATTATTTACTCCCATTGCCGACTGCCCCTTTTCCTCAAGAACCCCAATCACTTTAAAAGGAACATTCCTTATTCTTACTAAAGAACCTATCGGATCATCATTCGGGAATAGATTTTTTTTAACTTCTGATCCTAACACACAAACTTTCGCTCTTGATAAAACATCTTTTGCGGTAAAAAATTCACCAGATGAAAGTTTCCATGCACGAATATCAAGATATTCCGGCGATACTCCCTGAGTTGATGTGTTCCAGTTTCCTACTCCCCCAATTACTTGCCCGCCTGCTCTCACAATAGGAGAGATCGCTTTTATATATGTTGCGTCACTCTTTATCTTATTCACATCGTCCATCGTAAAACGATTGATTGATCCGGCTCCCTTGTTTACTCCTCCGGAATTACTTGCACCGGGGAATATTATAATAAGATTTGACCCTAATGAAGCTATCTGCTGCTCTACCTGCTGTTGAGCTCCCTCGCCTATTGATACCATCACTATTACTGCCGCAACACCTATTATTATTCCTAATGCAGTCAGAAGGCTTCTCATTCTTGACTTCATAATACTCTTAATAGCTGCTGTTAATATGCTTTTAATTTTCATGGCGTAACTCTGCTGATTCCTGATTAACTTCTTCGGCCTTTAATTTTTCCAACTCCTCTAAAGCAGTTAGGGGTTTTTCAATTTCTTTGTCTCTTATAATTTTCCCATCCCTCAATTCAACTATCCTCTTGGAAAAATTAGCATAATCTCTTTCGTGCGTTACAAGAACTATTGTAATACCTTCATTGTTGAGCTGCTGGAATAATCCGAACACTTCTACTGAAGTTCTGCTGTCAAGATTTCCAGTCGGTTCATCTGCAAGTATAAGCGATGGTTCATTTACAAGCGCTCTTGCTATTGCTACTCTTTGCTGCTGTCCACCGGATAACTGATTTGGAACGTGATCCATCCGGTCTCCCAAACCAACGCGTTCAAGCACTTCGATAGCTTTTTTCTTGGGATCTTTTATCCGGTGATCCCTGTCGTACATCAGGGGTAGTTCCACATTTTCAAGAGCAGTAGTTCTTGATAATAAGTTAAATCCCTGGAATACAAATCCTATCTTCTGATTCCTGATCTGGGCATATTGATTTTTATTAAGTTTACTTGTCAGAACATCGTCAAGGAAATAGTCTCCTGATGTCGGTTGATCAAGACACCCTATCACGTTCATAAATGTCGATTTCCCAGAACCGGAAGCTCCCATAATAGCCACAAATTCTCCTTCAAAGATTTTAAGATTAATCCCTTTAAGAGCATTTACTTCCATGTCGCCAACTTTATAGGTCTTTATTAAGTTCCGTGTTTCAATAATTATTTTACTCATAAATACATTACATTCCTCTTCTAGGTCCACCTTGCTGCATGGGGCTGCTTGGTATCAGACTGTTTTGCTTAGTAGTTGAAGCTGTCGTTGAGTTATCAAGTATTCCACTAATTACATTCATCCCTTCACTTACATTTCTTCCTTTAACAATTTCCGTATTCTTTCCATCTGTAATTCCTAATACCACACCACTCATTTGAAGTTTTCCATTATGATCATAATACCATAATCTTCCAAACTGAGATTTTTGAGGCTTCCCACCGCTTCTATTTATTTGAGACCCCATTCCTTTTTTCAGCGTATCTGCCTTACCGCCATTCAGTTTTGCCTGCTCATTTTTATATTCGGTCAACATATCATCTGTAGGCGTAAATCTTAATGCTGCATTTGGAACTACTAAAACAGAATCTCTTTCCTGTATGAAGAAATCCATAGTGGCAGTCATTCCGGGAAGAAGAAAATGTTCTTTATTTCCGGAATTAACAACGACAGTATAATTAACAACATTTGATACAACTGCAGAATTTATTCTTATCTGTGAAACAGTTCCCCAGAATTTTTTATCCGGATATGCCTGAACGGAAAAGTCAACTTTTTGTCCCAGTTGAATTTGTCCTATATCGCTTTCATCAATACTTGCAAGAATTTCCATCTGTTCAAGATCTTCAGCAATTGTAAATAAGGTCGGTGCTGAAAGACTTGCGGCAACTGTTTGTCCGGCTTCCACAGCACGATTCTGAATTACACCGCTGATAGGCGCATAAATGTATGCATATCCCAAATTTGTAATTGCTCTGTCCAAAGCTGATTGCGCAGCCTTCATATCTGCTAATGCACTTTCAACATTTGTTTGAGATGTCAGATTGTCAAGTTCAGATATATAATTCTTCTGGTAAAGCACCTTATTCTTTTCATCTGTTACTTGTGCCTGATGGTAGGCGGCTTTAGCTTTTTCTAAATTCGATCTTCCATCGTTTACCTGGGTTATCAGAGTTGTGGTATCAATTACTGCAAGCAGCTGTCCTTTTCTTACATGATCATTAAAATCAACATACAGTTTGGTTATTTTCCCGGATACCTGCGTTCCAATGTCAACCGTTGTTACTGCCTGAAGTGTTCCCGTTGCAGTTATTGTCTGCGCAAGATTACCTCTGCTTATTTGAACAAATGTAAATTGCTGGGCTTTTTTGTCACCTGTAAAAAAGAAATAATAGCTGCTTAAAAGCAGTAATATTAGAATGATAACCGGAATATATATTTTTTTCTTTGTCATATGAGTTCTCTTAAAATCCTTTGAGAATTGATCTTAAATAATATTTTTATTTAAGTAAGACAATTTATGCTATTTTTCGGTTTAAATAAACCCAAATAAATTTTTCCTTCATTGTTTCCAGCCAGGGCCGAAAAACAACAATAATTGCTATTATTAAGTAGTTCCCCGTATAAATATCAGGTGTTTACCCGATTGCCCCGGAATATAAATTAAAATAACTTTCCGGAGTAATAATTATAGGTTATATTTTGGTACAGAATGGCATTTTGATAATTGACAATAATACTGATTTTCTTAACTCTTCTATTGAATTTCTGACTTGCGACATGAAGATGGATTTGATCACCTGGGCAGTTTCACCCGAAGAGGCAGAAGATAAGTTTTATAAATATAACCCCTCACTGATTATACTTGATTTAGGTATGTCTAACCTAAATGGCGTTGAACTAGCCACATGGTTTAAAAATCAACCAAATGCACCCAAAGTGATGATTACAAGTTTTATCGATAACTCTGATTACAGGAATCTTGCCCGTGAAATAGGGGCCGATGGATTCCTGAAAAAGGAAAACTTCCGCGCTGCATTCCCTGAAGTTATGCATTTTACGAATTCAAATTTGAATACAATATTTACTGCACACAAACACATATTAAATTAAATTTCGTACAACCTCCTTCATTATGAAAACCTGCCCTGGTCCTCACCGGGGCGGTTTTTTTTATAGAGAACTCACATATAATTTAGTATATTTATTTTAATATGATTAAAAAAGAAATAAATATCCTTATCTGTGAGGATGAATTCATAATTGCTTTGGATTTAAAAAACAATATAAACCGGCTTGGTTATAATGTAACCTCAATAGTAAGGACAGGGGAAGAGCTTCTTCAAAAAACAGGGGAAGACAATCCTGACATAATTATTAGTGATATCGGGCTGAAGGGAAAATCAACAAGTCTTGATGCTTTAGAGACCATTTCTTTAAGCAAAAAAATACCTATTATTTTTATATCCGGTCTGGAAAATGCTGTTGATATCACAAGAAAATTTTCAATCGATCCATGTTATCATATTACTAAACCTTATCTGCCCGGAAACCTTAAAGAAACAATAGAAGCATGCATTTCGGGGAAAAGTGACTCCACTGTTTAATCTTTTTATATAGATGCGATTTGCCTCAGGATTGATTAATTTAAAAATACCGGCAAAAAAAATAGTTGACATGAACTGTATATTGGGTTATATTTAAAGCGACTCTTTCAAGAGGTTCTCCCCTGCCTTTTGATGATAACGAGTTAGACCCGTAGGTCGCCCGACCATACGGGTTTTTTATTTTACGCCGTCATATCATTAATTGAACTATCCTGCTTCTGCCAAATCTTTAGTCCATAAGAAAAAGTTTTATATCCAAAGAGTCTATGACTTAAGACTTTACAAATAATAATGGAAAGATTTCTTCCTTCGGTCAAAATTGAAGTTGTGCTTATTCTGCGGCACAACAAATAATCCCCTTCATTGAAAATATAAGAAATGAATTGTAACTTCTTGTTTTTCTTAAGTTTAGGAATTAAATTTAGTTGGGTAATAGTTTAAGTTATTACCTGGTTCATCATGTTCTACCCCCACTTGATGAATCTCCTAATGCCCGGTAGCCCTCCACCGGGCATTCTTAATTTTTAAATATGACTTTTATTCCGTAATATTAATTAAATAAATTTTAAGGATCGGGGATTATGGAAAAACTAAATATAAGTATTACGGAAAGGACAACTCCGGTAATACTCCCCCCAGATTTAGGGTTTGGTCAGATATTTTCTGATCATGTATTTGAGATGGATTATGCTCCCGGAAAAGGGTGGCACAATCCGTCGATAAAACCTCTTAGGGATCTGGAATTACATCCTGCTACTATGTTTATTCATTACGGGCAGGCGGTCTTTGAGGGATTAAAAGCTTTTAAGACAATAAGCGGTGAAGTGGTTCTCTTCCGTCCGGAAAAACACGTGCACAGGTTGAATAATTCATCCCGCAGAATTTGTATCCCGGAAGTTGATATTCCTTTTGTGCTTAATGCTTTAAATAAATTAGTCGCTATTGATAAAGACTGGATTCCAACTAACAGAGGCGAAGCCTTATATATCAGACCCTTTATTTTCGGGAGTGATCCGGTGCTTGGCGTTAAACCATCTACGAATTATAAATTAATTATTATCTGCTCTCCTGTAGGTGCTTATTACCAGGAAGGATTTAAACCTGTTAAAATTCTGGTTCAGGATGAATATGTCCGCGCTGTAAGAAAAGGCCTCGGAGAATGTAAAACTCCTGCTAATTATGCTGCAAGTCTTTTGGCTGCTGAGGAAGCTAAACATAAAGGATATACTCAGGTGCTTTGGCTCGATGCTGTTGAGCAAAAATACATTGAAGAAGTCGGCACAATGAATATCTTTATCCGCCTTAAGAATGAAGTTGTAACCCCTATGCTAACTGGCAGTATACTTCCTGGTGTTACCAGAGATTCTGTCATTCAGATTCTTAAAGATTGGGGAGAGAATATTACTGAACGTCTCATCAGCATTGATGAAATTATCAGCGAATACAAAAAAGGAAATCTTATTGAAGTATTCGGAACCGGCACTGCTGCAATAATTTCAACTGTTGGTATCCTTGGATATAAAGATATCGAAATGGTATTGAATCCGGTTGAACCAGGTGAACTTGCTCTTAAATTATTCGAAGAGCTCACTTCAACTCATTACGGGATAATTGAAGATAGGCATAAATGGCTTGTTAATGTTGAAAAAAAACAGATTGAAGTGGTCTGATAATAATCGATATTTCCTTATAAAAGGAGCCGGAAGGCTCTTTTTTTTTACCCCCTTGTCAGAGATAAAATTTAGTGATAAATTATACTATTAATTTTGAGGCGAATATGATAGATAAGGATTTACTCGACAGACTATGCTGTCCTGAAACAAAAGCCGATCTTGTACTTGAAGGAAATACCCTGGTCTCAGTTGATAAAAACACAAGAAGAAGGTATAGAATTGAAGATGATATCCCTATTATGTTAATAGAAGAATCAGAACAATTGAGTTTGGAGGAATGGAAAACTATCATGATTAAACATGGCAGACCGGTATAATAATGGATCCAATTAATATTATTATTGGTTTGAATATTATTATTACATTCGGGGCTAATGTCGGTACGGCTAAAAAAGGTTTCCGATCAACTATTACCGCATATAAAGAAAAGCCAAAGACCTGGCTTCAGAATATTCCGGTTATGTTTACCGTCCTTACACTTGTAGCGTTAATTGCGGGAGTTTTCAGGTTAGGCGTTATTGATTATAAACCGGAGTATTTAACTCTACGCTCGGTTGGATTAATATTTTATCTTCTTTTTTCCTGGGTACAGATCTGGGCTTTTAAAACTCTCGGGGAGAATTATTCCCAGGAAGTATTGATTTATAAAAATCATGAGTTAATAAATAAGGGTCCATATAGTATATTGAGGCACCCCCAGTATTTATCCCAGATTTTTGTGGATATAGGCGGAGGGCTTGCTCTTATGAGTTATATACTTCTGCCTCTTGCAATAGTTGAGATTCCATTTCTGATAATGAGGGCAATACTGGAAGAAAAACTGCTTGAGAAAAACTTCAAAGAACAGTTTTCCGCATATAAAAAGAAAACCGGTTTCATTATTCCATTTATTGGTTAATTAAGCATGATTCCAAAGAAAATAATATTTCTGGTCTTCTTTTATGCAGCATTGTGTCTTGGTCAGAGTACAACATCAATAGAAGTCTTTCACGGGAAAGAGAAAAAAGATATTCCTGTATACAATAGACAGGGAACTTTGTACATTCCCGTAACCCAATTAGCTGATTTACTTGGAGTACCATATAACCTGCTTCAGGGTGAAGAGATGGTAAGGATTCATTTTCCACAGGACGATCTTATTGTCACTTCCAAAAATCCCTACATGGTTATTATCTCAAAGGAAAGGAAACAGGATGTTATTCAGCTTCCTACATCAACTTATCTTATAAACAATAAGGTGTATATACCACTTAAGTATTCATTGAAAACACTGGAAAAAATTCTCGGTACTAAAATTGAATTCATTGAACCCGGTATGCTAAAAATAGAAGAGGTTAAAAAAGATGAATCTGTTTTAAAGGTAAATAAAAAATTTAATATTACACTACTTACAATTGATCAGAAAGCAAACGGGACATTAATCCGCATTAAATCAAATAAAAAGATTCCATCTTATACCAGTACTTGTAAAGAAGGTGTTCTCACAATCAAATTAAGAAACGTCTCTCTTGATCCAGATGAAATAAAAAGCACAGGAGGGAAGGGTGTAATAAGAGAAATCAGATCCAGAAATGCGGGTAAAGATGCCGAACTTGAGATATTTGTTACTAAGGATTATACAGCTTCCGAAGTTCTGAACATTGATAATAGCAATGACCTTATGATCACAATTCATAATAAAATATTTTCAATAAAAGAAAATAAAAACAAAGACAAATGGGATTTTGATGTTATTGTTATTGATGCCGGGCATGGTGGAAAAGATGCTGGTGCAATTGGGATAAACGGTGTTAGAGAAAAAGATGTAAATCTTGGAGTTGCACTTAAACTCGGCAAACTTTTAGAAAAGAATATGAAAGATGTAAAGGTTGTTTATACAAGATCAAATGACACTTTCATAGAATTATATAAACGCGGGAAAATCGCTAATGAAAATGGGGGGAAACTCTTCATATCAATCCATTGCAATTCGACACCTAAAAAGCCAACCGATGCCAGCGGGTTTGAAGTTTATCTCCTCCGTCCCGGCAGGACAAAAGAAGCAATTCAGATTGCTGCCAGAGAAAATGGTGTTATCCAATATGAGGATAATCCGAAACGGTACCAGAGACTTACAGACGAGAATTTTATACTGGTAAGTATGGCGCATTCCTCTTATATGAAATATTCCGAAAAATTCTCTGATTTTCTGAACAAAGAGTTTAGTAATGGGTTAGATGAAAGTTCCCGTGGAATAAAACAAGCCGGGTTCTATGTTTTAGTAGGAGCATCAATGCCAAGTGTCTTGATAGAAACCGGATTTCTTTCAAATCCGGGAGACGCTGCTTTCCTCAAAAGCGATAAGGGACAATCAAGAATCGCCGAGTCAGTACTTAAAGCAATTCAAAATTACAGGGAATATTACCAGCAGTTTATCCAGACCGAATAATATACTTCACTCCTCATCCCTTTGTTACAATGACATTATTATTTTTCTAAAGACTTCCTGGGATTCTGCACCTAACTGTGACAAATACTTTGTTGTTCATCGTCGGATTATGGAAGGAAGATTATACCAATAGATAGGGAAATGGAATAAAAGTTTTATCTGTAATCCTCGTTTTTAAGAATAAAATCGCAACCATTCCTACAGTTTTTCCTCCATTTATCATAAAATGAGTCAACTTACCCCGTATCACTTGACATATGGCAATCTTTAGGTTACATTAGGAAACCCCAAATACATTTATAGTTTCCACGGTATATAAAGATACCGTGAATTCCCGGTCAATAAGGGACACTTTAATAGTCGTAAGTCTTTATTATAAAATGAATTGCGATAAATAATTATCAAATTAAAGTAATTTTTAATCTGAATCGTATCTATTAGTATCCGGTTTAGGAAACTAAAGAAACTGGAATTGTGGTTTTGAGGGTAAATAAACCCTAATATGGAGTAAAAATTGGAAGACAATGAAATTAAAGATAGAATACTTAAAAAAGCTGAAGAGATGTTCCTGCAGTTCGGATTTTCCAGGGTAACCATGGAGGAAATTGCGGCTGACCTTGGCATGAGTAAAAAGACCTTGTACAAATTCTTTCCGGGAAAAGAACACCTCCTCAAAGAAATGATCTCGTGTAAAAGATGCGATTTTGAAGAATATATTCTTAAACTCTGGGGGGATAATGAACTATCATTTCTGGAGAAACTTAAGATTCTAATGAATTATATAGGAAAGAATAATTCGGCTTTCAGAGGCCCATTGGCCCATGATCTTCAGAAGAATTTTCCAATGATATGGGAAGAAATCAATGAATCGAGAAGAACTCATTCACTTGAAAAATTTAGTCTTCTTATTAAAGAAGGAATTGAAAAAGGAGTTTTCAGGAAGGATATAGACCAGCAGATATTATTCCTAATATTTATGAATTCAATTCAGGGTGCTTTTAATCCGGAAATGCTTGCTCAACTTCCCGTGACAGGCGCCCAGGTATTTGAAGGAATTGTAAAAGTATTCCTCGAGGGTGTATTCACCGAAGAGGGCAGAGATACATACATGCGAATAAAGCATGAAGTTTAAAAAGTTTAAATGGAAACCTTTGAGGTTTACTAAGAAACAAATAATTAACAAAATATAAAGTAAAAGATTTAGGAGAAATGACCTGATGAAAATCGGAGTTACAAGATATTTACAGTTGTTATTGTTAGGAGCCCTATTTACAATAACCACATCGGCCCAGGAGGTTCGAAAACTTACTGTTGATGAAAGCGTGAAGTTAGGACTTAAAAACAGCAATCTACTGCATTCATCATGGGAAAAAGTAAAAAACACAAAGGCAAGATTAAACGAATTAAAAACTAATATGTGGCCATCCATACAATTCCAGGGATTGTATACCAGGCTAAGTCATATTAATCCTTATGTCTTTGATCTACCACCGGCATTGGGCGGGCCTGTTACATTATCTCCATCGATTGATAATAATTATACATTTAAATTCACATTGCAGCAGCCCCTGTTTACGGGCTTCAAATTGAGCAGCAGTGTAGATATGGCTGATTATACCTCACAGGCGCAGAAAGAAGATTATAATGCTGACGAAGTTAATTTAATTTATAATATAAAAAATGCATACTGGAATCTTTTCAAGGCAAACCAATTAAAAACTGTTGTGGATGAAAACGTCAATCAAATTAAGGCTCATCTTGATGATGTAAATAATATGTTTAACCAGGGTCTATCAACTAAAAATGATGTTCTTAAAGTTCAGGTTCAGCTTGGTGATGTTCAGATAAAACAAATTGATGCTAATAACAATGTTAAACTGAGCATTATAACACTGGATAATGTAATGGGTCTTCCTTTGTCAACACAAATTGATCCTGTGGAAAAAGTTAATCCCCAGGTTGAAGTTTTGAATAACATGGACTTTTTCATAGACAAAGCATATTCGAACAGACCTGAACTTAAAGGAACGGAGCTTAGAATAAAAGCCAGCGAAAGCGGTGTTACTTTGGCACAATCTGGCTGGTACCCCCAGGTTTCAGTTGTTGGAGATTATCTTTCTGCCCGCCCAAACCAGAGAGTATTCCCATCTGTCGATCAGTTTAAAGATACCTGGGATGTAAATTTATCTGTTAATGTTAATATTTGGAACTGGCTTGCTACTAAAGATCAAACGGACCAGGCGGAGACACAATTGGAACAGGCAAAGGATTCTTACAAAATCATAAAAGATAATATTACGCTTGAAGTAACCCAGATTTATTTGAATATACTCCAGGCAAAAGAAAAGATGATTGTTGCCGCAAACAATGTTGTTCAGGCAGAAGAAAATTACAGAACGGCTGATGATAAATTCAAGAATGGATTAATCCTGAATTCTGAACTGCTTGATGCAGAAGTTGCCCAGCTTACCGCGAAGACAAATTATGTGCAATCACAGGTTGATTATGAATTAGCAAAAGCACAGCTTGAAAAATCTTCAGGCGAATCAATTATTAAATAAGAAATTAATATTCAGAGGTAAAAATGAAACGTATAAAAATAATTACAGTCATTGCAGTTGTTATTGGTTTAATTGTGGTTATGTTGATGCACAATAAAACATTGATGGCAGCCAAATCTAAAAACGTAAAAATAGAAGCTTACCCAGTAACTGTAGCTGAAATTGATTATGAGAAAATTACAAACAATCTTGAACTTGTGGGAACTATTACCGCGAATAATGATGTTGCAATAGTATCTGAAGCTCAGGGTAGGGTTATTAAGGTGATGGCTGAGGTTGGGGATTTCAAACCGGCAGGGTCAATATTATTCCAGCTTGATGATGAATTGAAACTTGAAGCTTATAAAACTGCTGAAGTAAATTACCAGAAGGCTAAAAAAGATTTCGACAGGTTTGATGCATTGTATAAAAATAAATCTGTTACAGATGCACAGTATGATCAGTCAAAAATTGCCTGCCAGGCGGCCGAGTCTCAGTTAGTTACTGCAAAAAGGGAGTATAACGATACAAAAGTTACTACGCCGATATCAGGAATTGTAACCGCACGGATTGTAGACTTAGGAAATTTTGTTACTAAAAATACAGTTGTAGCAAATGTTGTTGATATTTCAAAACTAAAAGTTAAACTGAATGTTGCCGAAAAAGATGCTTTCCGTTTAAAACCTGGCGATAATGTTGAAGTTAGGACTGATGTTTACCAGGGATATGTTTTTAACGGTAAAATTAATTACATAAGCGCTAAAGGAGACGAGGCTCATACCTATCCCGTTGAGATCACTTTATCAAACAGCAAAGATCATCAGCTTAAGGCAGGTATGTTTGGCAGAATTTCATTCACATCACTTAAGAATAATGAATTATTAGTTATGCCACGTGAGGCTTTGATAGGGAGCGTAAAAGATGCCAAGGTATTTACTGTTGAAAACGGAATCGCAAAACTTCATTCGGTTATTATTGGTAATGCTTATGAGAACCAGCTTGAAATAAAGGATGGTCTTAAATCCGGTGATAAAATAGTTGTGAACGGGCAGAATAATCTGCAGGATGATGATAAAGTTGTAATAAAAAATTAATTAGGAGTATTTAATAAAATGACAATTACTGAATTATCGATTAAGCGACCCACACTGGTTGTGGTGGTGTTTTCGACGCTGATAATTCTGGGACTATACAGCTTCACAAATTTAAACTATGAGCTGCTTCCCAAAATTACTCCACCGGTTATAACTATAGCCACTATTTACCCTGGAGCTTCGCCTAATGAAGTGGAAACTTCTATTACAAAACCGATTGAAGATGCCATCTCAACACTTGATCAGATTGATGCTGTTTCTTCAACATCCTCCGAAGGGATCTCATTTGTTACAATTACCTTTCTGCAGGCAGCAGATGTAAATATTGAGCTTGAGAACGCTCAGCGTAAGGTAAATTCAATCCTTGCAACGCTTCCATCTGATTCTAAAGCTCCCACAATTAATAAATTTGCACTTGACGAGCTTCCCGTTCTTCGGATGGGTCTCACAAGTAATCTTCCCTCAAGAGATTTCTATCAGTTTATAACTGACAGAATTCAACCCCGGCTTGCAAAAATTGAAGGGGTAGGACAAATTACTCTTATCGGGGGCGATGAAAGAGAAATTAAAGTAAACCTTGACGCAGATAAAATTCAATCATATGGCCTCTCAATTCTGCAGGTTACGCAAGCAATTAAAGCTTCTAACCTTGATTTTCCAACAGGAAAAATTGAGAACTCTAAAGAACAATTAGTTGTTAGAGTTGCCGGAAAGTTTAATTCTGTAGACGTACTCAGGAATCTTGTAATCGCAAAGTCAAAGCAGGGCGGGGATATTAAACTTTCCGACCTGGCTGAAGTTCAGGATGGGCAGAAAGACTATACAAATCTAAGCAGGATTAATGGGGTTACCTCTGTTGGTGTAATTGTGACAAAACAGTCTGATGCCAATTCTGTACAAGTCAGTAAACTTGTCAGAAAAGAGATTACTAAAATTGAGTCGGATTATAAAGAACAAAATGTGAAATTTGATATCGCTGAAGATGGTTCTTTATATACAATAGATGCTGCCAACGCTGTTAAAGAAGACCTTGCACTTGCAGTTGTTCTGGTGGCATTAGTTATGTTCCTTTTCCTGCATAATATCAGGAATTCATTTATCGTAATGCTGGCAATTCCAACTTCTCTTATTTCCACTTTTCTGATAATGTATGCATTCGGTTATACCCTTAATCTAATGACATTATTGGGGCTGTCACTTGTAGTGGGTATTCTCGTTGATGACTCTATTGTGGTACTTGAAAATATTTACCATCACCTTGAGAAGGGTGAAAAACCCAGAGAAGCAGCTTTGAATGGACGAAACGAAATCGGCTTTGCTGCTCTTGCCATAACGATGGTTGATGTTGTTGTGTTTGTACCACTCGCATTGACGGGAGGACTTGTGGGAAATATTCTCCGTGAGTTTGCGGTAGTTGTTGTTATATCAACACTACTTAGTTTGTTTGTTTCATTTACTGTAACACCGCTGCTTGCTTCAAGATTTAGCAGACTTGAGAAACTTACGAACAGAACAATAATAGGTAAGTTTGCTATCTGGTTTGAAAAGCAATTTCAGAAAATGACAGTGATGTATTTAGACATACTTAAATGGTCACTTAATAACAGATGGAAAGTTGTTGCTGCCACCGTAGTTTTATTTATTGCATCATTTGCTTTATTACCGGCTGGATTTATCGGGTTTGAATTTATGACTCAGACTGACCGGGGTGAATTTGCAGTAATATTAGAAATGCCCTCAGGGTCTTCGCTTGAGAATACAAATTACTTAACCCAGGACATTGAAAAGAAAATAAGTTCAATACCTGAAGTAAGAAAAATATTCGTGAACGTAGGCGCTGCTAATGAAGGATTGGTGGGGCAGTCTTCCAATAATATCTCGGAACTGAATGTTACATTAAGCGCTAAAAATGAGAGGAAAAGATCAACTGATGATATAGGGGAAGAGATTAAAGAATATGTTCAGCAGATACCGGGTATAAAAGTGCATGTAAATCCCATAGGTATTTTTGGAACAGCTAACCAGGCTCCTATACAGTTAGTAGTTAAGGGTCCAAACCGTGATGATGTAATGAAAAGCGCAGATATCATTCAGGGAATTGTGAATAATATTCCCGGCACATCTGATGTGCGTTTATCTTCCGAAGACGGCAAGCCCGAAACCCGGGTTGAAATAGACAGGGAAAAACTTGCTTCCTTCGGTCTATCTGTTGCTGATGTTGGAGCTGCTTTACGGATTGCTTTAACCGGTGATGATGATTCAAAATACCGCGATGGAAATAATGAATATGATATCAGAATCGTACTAGACAAATTTGACCGCTCAAGCATAAACGATCTTGGCAGGTTAACATTTAATAATAGCCGGGGACAATCAATTCAACTTCAGCAATTTGCAACTGTTTACCAAACTACTGGTCCCACAAACCTGCAGCGAAGGGATAAAATTAATGCAGTTATAGTGTCATCGCAAGTAATAGGAAGACCTAGCGGTAATATTGGAAATGATATTAAAAAACAGATGGCAAAAACTAAACTTCCCACCGGCATTCAGGTTTCCTATGAAGGTGACTTAAAGAACCAGGCTGACGGATTTGGTAGTTTAGGTATAGCAATGCTTGCAGCTATTCTTTTTGTATACATGGTGATGGTAGCCCTTTATGATTCATATCTTTATCCATTTGTGGTTTTATTCTCAATACCTGTGGCCATGGTAGGAGCATTTCTAGCATTAGCTCTTACAATGAAAGCATTAAGCATATTCTCTATTCTTGGTATAATTATGCTCATCGGTCTCGTCGGGAAAAATGCCATCCTGTTGGTTGACAGGACAAATCAGATGCGCCTGGGCGGGATGAATACTTTCGACGCGCTTATTGAAGCTGGCCATTCAAGAATAAGACCTATCGTTATGACAACTGCATCTATGATCATAGGTATGCTTCCGATTGCATTGTCAACCAGTTCAGGTTCTGAATGGAAATCAGGGCTTGCATGGGCGCTTATCGGAGGACTTACGAGTTCAATGTTCCTAACACTAATACTTGTACCGGTTGTATATTTGAAGTTTGAAATGTGGAGAGAAACTATTCCATTATTCTTCAAAAAATTATTCAGAAGTAAAGTAAAAGAAGAAGTTCAAATTCCTGAAGAATCTGTCCTGCAGGAAGACTAATTAATTGCTTTTCTTTGGTGCAAAAGCAACAAAAGAAAACATCGGCTGTAAATTATTTGCTTAAAATTCAGCGCTTCGATTTGCCGATTCATTAATTTAAGTGTGGGAAATAAACTCGCTCTCCCGAAAAATCGGGAGAACTTCGAACAGTATCCCCACTTTCTTCAATAGATTTCATAAATGAATTCAGATGCTGAATTTTATCAACGCAAATAATTTAAGGCCGGAGAATAAGGGAATTAATACAGTTTTCGTTCAGAATAGGGCCAAGCCATCAAACAATGAAAAACACAGATCCTTTGTTTTATTTAGATTGCCAATGCATGAATCTTTTCATAATTCATTGCATCTAACCAATTAAAAAGGATAAAATATGAACATTACAATTGAAGGAACCGATGCTAATTTTGACCAGGAAGTACTTAAAGCTGATTTGCCGGTACTTGTTGATTTCTGGGCTCCCTGGTGCGGCCCCTGCAGGATGGTTAGTCCACTTGTTGAAGAACTTGCAGTTGAATTAACCGGAAGGTTGAAAGTAGTAAAAGTCAATACTGATGAAAACCAGGAGATTGCCGTAAAATATGGTATAAGAAGTATTCCTACTCTTGGTATATTTAAAGATGGAAAGATTGTGGATGGAGTAATTGGGGCAGTTCCGAAACAAACGCTTTTATCTAAAGTAACACCGTTTCTAAACAATTAATTGATATTAAACCTCCTGGGTTAAACAAAACCCTGGAGGTTTTTTATTCTAACTTAATACCACTCTATCCGGAATTTCGTTTGTGTCATCCGGTTTAACAGGGAAGTGAAGTGTAAGTATTTTCCCAACTTCTTCAACTCCAAATATTATTCCCTTAGCGAACATACCCTTTGCGAAAAACTCCTGCATAATATCCTTAATATTATGCCAGGTATCAGGAATTACTTTTTCGTTTATGCCCGAATCTGCAAGAATTTGGAACTGTCTTTCTGCAAGCAGGATATAAATTAAAATTCCAGTTTTATCCCTTGTCTTTGCTATCCCCAGCCTGACAAATTCATGCCTGGCAAGTTCATCCACAGATTTCCGGCGCTGCATGAAATGTTTTCTTTCTCTTATGCTTACGCAAATCTCACCCGCGGTGAGTTTTTCATATTCCCTTATTTTATTGGTAATACGAAGAAGCTCATCATCATTAACAAAATGATAAATTAAATGTTTCATAATAGATGTAATAATAACAAATAAAAGTATAAAACTTATAGTTATATCTCAATAGAGGTTGGAATTTAAAAAAATAAACGCAGACCGATCAATAATTAGACCGGACTGCGTTTGATGGGGAAGAAAACCTGGGTTCTATGCTTCCAAAACAATCTACCTGTGTCAGAGGGACAGCACTCAGGATAATATCATAGAGTTACTTCTTAGAAATCTTTATATCGCCACCGGAAGTTTTTGCAATAAATTGATTTCCACCATTATTTAAATCTGCTTCAAATTTAGATGAACTAATTTTTACTGCTTTATTTGCTGCAAAATTACATGAAACATGCCCGCCGGATGTTGACAACAAAGCTGATGCATTGAAATCAGATGGTAAATCAACCAAAATGTCACCACCTGAAGTCCGAAGATCAATGCCATTGTTTTTGCCGGTATAATCAAGTTTAATATCGCCGCCTGAAGTTTCTGCATGTATTTTTGAATCACTTCCCTGTAGATGAATGTTTCCGCCCGAAGTGTTTACATCAAGATCTCCAGTGAAATCAGTTACGGAAATATTCCCGCCGGAAGTGGATAGTTTTGTGTTTCCTGCTATTTTCTCAGCTTTAATTTCTCCGCCAGAAGTATTTGTTCTAATATCCCCGGTGGTATTCTGAACATAAATGTTACCTCCCGAAGTTCTCAGATCCGGGTTCCCGGTCAGATCAGTAAGTTTAATATTTCCGCCGGAAGTATTGATACTGGTATTGAAATTAGAAGGAACTTTCACTTCGAATTTCATTTTAATGCCTGAGTTACCAAAACTCCAAAAGCTATTCTTTGCTTTAGCAGTAACTTCAACTTTGTCCCCATTATTATTAAATGTAAAGTTTACTTTCGATTTGGCACGTTCGTTACCTAAAATCTTAACAAATACCTCATTTTTATCCCAGGTAGTAATTTCAACATTACCGCCTGAAGTATTCAGTTCAAGAACTTTTCCCGGACTGATTTGAAAAGTTTTTTCATGGAGTACAGTTAAATTGTCATCTCCAAAATAGATGTGATTTCTGGCGCAAGAGAAAGTAAACGTCGATAAAATAATTGATAGAATAAAAAGTGCAGATTTGTTCATAATCATATTCCTGTATTTGTCTTTGAAATATTAGACTTTAATATCCTCAAAATAGTTACTGCTTATTATAAAAATTTGTTTTTCGGTCAATATAGTTGATTATTTCCCATTTTGGGGGGATAATTGGTATTAACAGATTCTACATTATTTTAAAACAAGTGATAAGAATATCAGGAACTTAAGTTTCTTATCTTTAAATTAAAGTTAGAACTATTGAGTAAAAATCAAATAACTACGTAGGAGCGATATGAAGTCAGGGAAAACATTTGGAGAGTCTAACTATGGGTAAAACCAATACAGTTAAATTTTATAATGATTATAAATTTTGCCAAAAAGGGAGTATTATTTTCAGTGAGGGTGATCCCGGAGATGAGATGTATTCTGTAGTGGAGGGTGAAGTGGATATAATGGTTAGCGGTGCTTCGGTTCATGTTGTTAAAGTTGGAGAAGTTTTTGGTGAGATGGCAATGATAGATAAAAAACCCAGGAGTGCTTCAGCAGTAGCCTCAACGGATTGCAAACTTGTTGTTATTAATGAGCAAAGATTTAATTTCCTGTTACAACAAACTCCGATGTTTGTAACCCAGATAATGAAGGTAATGGCTAATAGGTTGAGATATATGAATAAGGAAGTTTTATAGGCTTTTAGAGATACTATTTCAGATAAACAAAAACCCCTGGCTTTACTTAAAATACCGGGGGTGTCTTTTAATTTGGCCTGGCCTGATGAACTGTTATTTCAGCAGGTCTTTTATTTTTTTATTTAACTCATTTATCTCAATATCGAAGCGTTCGCCTGTCTTTCTTATTTTTAATTCAACCTTGTTTTCTTTTAGTTTCTTATCGCCAACAATTACCTGGAATGGCATACCCAATAAATCGGCATCATTAAACTTGAATCCAGCCTGTGCATCAACCCTATCGTCATATAGCACATCAATACCTGAATCTTTTAAATCATTATATATCATGTCTGCAGCTTCAATAATATTTTCTTTCTTCATATTCAGAGCTAATAGATGGACCTGGAAAGGGGCTAAAGTTTTATCCCATATAATTCCATTCTCATCATGATGCTGTTCAACATAGCATGCCATAACTCTCTCAACCCCTATTCCATAACTACCCATTATTATCGCTTGTTCCTTTCCATTTTCATCAAGAAACAAAGCGCCCATTGCCTGCGAGTATTTTGTCCCGAGTTTAAAAATATGTCCCAGTTCAATAGCGCTGAAAACATCCAGCTTAGAATTACATCGGGTGCAGTTTTCTCCTGCTTTTATAGTTCTTAAGTCGTCATATGTAATTTCAGGGACATCTCTTTTAAAATCAATTCCGCCATTATGATAATCATTTTTATTGGCGCCGCTGAATAGATTGTTCCTGTCCTTTAATCTCAGATCGGCAATTATTTTTCCTTTAAATCCAATAGGACCAATTGAGCCTGCATCAGCGCCTGTTATATCTTTAAGTTCTTCCGGATGTGCCGGTCTTATAGTGCCACCTAATATCTTTTCAAGTTTAGTCTCATTAACATCGTCATTACCCTGCATCAAAATCAGAACAGGTGTATTATTAAAAATATAGACTCTTGATTTTGCACATTTGGATTCATCGATATTGAGAAATGCACAAAGCTCATCAATTGATTTTACATCCGGAGTAGAGATTTCCATAATTTCAGAACTTACTTCATCACGCTTCAGATATTCAATCTTAGATTGTGCTACTTCAACATTGGCAGCATATCCGCATGATTCACAAAAAGCTACAGTATCTTCACCAGCGTCAGACTTAACCATAAATTCCTCGGAACCGGTTCCACCCATAGCTCCGCTGGAAGCGCCTACCACAAAATATTTCAGGTCGCAGCGGTCGAATATTTTTCTGTAAGCACCATCATGCAAACTATAAGCAGTATCAAGATTACCGAATGAAGTGTCAAGAGAATAGGCATCTTTCATGAGAAACTGCCTGCCCCTGATAATTCCGCTTCTTGGTCTTGCTTCATTCCTGAATTTGGTCTGGATCTGATACCAAATCTGGGGCATATCTTTGTACGATTTAACAACGTTTCTTGCATGAAAGGTGATTATCTCTTCATGAGTAGGAGCCAGGACATAATCGCGGTTCTTCAAATGGAACATTGTATCTCCAAATGATTCAACCCGGTTTGTTTCTTCCCATATTTCCCTTGGATTAAGCGCCGGTAGATGGAATTCCTGTCCGCCGATAGCATCCATTTCTTCCCGAATAATATCAACAATCTTTCTTACAACTTTATAGCCAAGGGGAAGGAATGAATAGATTCCTGCTGAAATCATTCTTACCATTCCTGACCGGACCAGCAGTATATGACTGGCTACTACCGCATCATTCGGATCTTCTTTTAATGTCGGAACAAAGGACTTACTTAATCTCATTTTTCATCGTGTTTGTTAAATAAGTTACAAAGATAAAGAAATTGATGAGGTTATTCAAAAGTCATTGGGGGTTGTAATTTCTGTCAAGGTTTTATTATTTTAATTTCTGATATTTAAAAAATAATCTAATGGAAATACTGATATAGAAAATACAAGAATATCTCTGTTTTGGATCATTCCCTTTCTTTTTATGCTTCTTTCAATTGCAATGATGCCATTGATTTGGAGCAGTTTCTGGGAGAAAAATAAAAACAAAATAATAACTGCTTTGGTTTTTAGTATTCCGGTGGCAGTTTATTTGTTATGGAATGGGTTAGGTATTAAATTATTAGATTCAATGATTTTTGATTATATCCCATTTATTGTTCTCATCGGGTCAGTTTTCGTTGTTACCGGCGGTATTTATGTCGCGGGGGATATTGAAGCAAAAACTTCAATAAATATACTATTTCTTGGGATTGGAGCAATAATTGCTTCTGTTATTGGCACTACAGGAGCAGCTATGCTACTGATTCGGCCGCTAATCCAAACTAATAAAGATAGAAAATTCAAAGTTCACACTATTTTGTTTTTTATAGCTATTGTAGCAAATTGCGGTGGACTCCTTACACCTCTTGGAGATCCTCCATTATTTTTAATGTATTTAAGAGGGGCTAACTTTACATGGTTCCTGAAATTAATTCTGCCATGGCTATTTACTAACGGCATATTACTTTTTATCTATTTTATTGTTGATTCTTTTTATCATAAAAAAGAACCAGTAGAAGCATTAATAAGAGATAAAACAAATATCCTTCCCATAAAAATCCATGGGAAATTTAATTTAGTTTGGCTTGCTGGAATAGTACTGGCTGTTGCTTTTATTAATGAGCAATATTTTACGATGATAAGAATTAACCCTTATTACGGTTTTTTAAGAGAATCATTAATATTTCTGATGGCCCTTCTTTCATATTTCTATACACCCCGTTTCACCAGGATATCTAACAACTTTAACTGGAATCCGATTATAGAAGTGGCAGTCCTTTTCTTTGGTATCTTTGTAACAATAATTCCATGCATATTGTGTCTGGATGCAAATGCGGAAAATCTTGGGATTACTAATCCGAATCAGTTTTATTATTATACAGGTTTGGTAAGCAGTTTTCTTGATAGTGCGCCGGCCGCAGTTATGTTTCATTCGCTTGCTAAGAATCTTGGGACACTAACTGGTTTTAGCATGGCGGGAATTTCAGAAGAGATTCTTAAAGGAATTTGTCTTGCTTCTGTTTTTTTCGGTTCTATTACCTACATAGGAAATGGTCCTAACTTTATGATAAAGGCAATAGCTGAAGAAAACAAAATTAAAATGCCTCATTTTTTCAGTTATATGTTCAAATTCTCACTAATTGTTCTCCTGCCTATTTATATATTAGTACAATTAATTTTTATTAGTTTGTAAAAGGATAGTATGAGCAATAATTTCAATCCCTGGCATAGTGTAAATCCTGGTGAAGAAGCACCTGCTATTGTCAACGCTATAATTGAAATACCTGAGGGATCAAAGGGGAAATATGAATTACATAAGGAAAGCGGACTTCTGAAACTTGACCGCGTTCTTTATTCATCTGTCCATTATCCGGCAAATTATGGCTTCATTCCTATGACCTACTGCGACGACAAAGATCCCCTGGATATATTGGTAATCTGTTCTATAGATGTATTCCCATTATGCATTATTGAATCAAAGGTTATTGGTGTGATGAGAATGATTGATGATGATGAAGAGGATGATAAAATTATCGCTGTAGCAAAGAATGATATGTCGGTTAATTATATCAATGAATTATCTGAGTTACCGCCTCATACGATTGTTGAACTTAGAAGGTTCTTTGAAGATTATAAAAAACTAGAACATAAACATGTTGTCGTTGAAGAATTTCTCGGAAGGGAAGAAGCTTATAAGGTAATTAAAAGTAGTCTGAATCTCTACAAAGAAAACGAATCGCTGCTAAGGAAATAGCGGATTCTTAAATACCAGGTTGACTGGCAACTATTTTATAAACACTATCGTGCGGGCGGACAAGTTCTCCGCAAGGGAATGTTACTCTTTCTCCTTTTATGGCTGTCGATACAGAGATATCATCTTTAATTATTTTTTCTATCTTAAGTTCAACAACTCCTGAAGTGGGTCCGATGATAAGAATATTTTCAGATACTTCAATAGTTCCGGTCTCAAGTTGAATATATACTGCATTCGCTTTTTTGTAATAATTAATTACTCTGCCTAGATATTCTTTTCTTGTCGTTGCTTTACTCCCATAAATATCGGCATAGTCTTCTGAACTTGGTGTATCGAAATAAAATCCGCTTGAGAATCCCCGGTTGTAAACAGTTCCCAATTCAGCAAGCAGTTCTTTTTTTACATTCTTATCGAGTTTATTTTCAAAATAAAGATCAATACCCCTACGGTAAACAGATACAGCTTTGGCTACGTATTCAGGACTTCTTTTCCTTCCCTCGATCTTGAATGAGTTTATTCCTGATTCTATTAATTGATCAAGGTATTCAATTGTGCACAAATCTTTAGGGGAGAGGACATAATCGGTTCCTATTATCATCGATTTATCAATTGATGAATCATAAACCTCATATTCTCTTCGGCAGGGTTGAATACATTCTCCCTGGTTTGCGCTTTTACCAAAAAGATGGTGGCTCATGAAACATCTGCCGCTGACAGCAATACACATTGCACCATGCACAAATGTTTCAATTTCCAGGTCGATGGTTATTCGAATCTTTTTAATTTCTTCAAGAGTACATTCCCGCGCCAGGACAATTCTTACAGCGCCCAATGATTTGTAAAATGATGCACTTGAAGAATTTGATATAGATGCCTGAGTTGAAATACAAAAGGGCATATTGTATCCTTTGCATTTCTGAATGACGGATAAGTCCCAGCATATAATCCTGTCGATACCGGTATTCTTTGCGGAAGAGATTATTTCATCAATATCAGATATTTCATCTTCCTTTATAATAGAATTCAGTGTCAGATAAGTTTTTACATTATAGTCTTTACAAAAGGAGGTTATTTGGGTGAGATCGCTTATTTTAAAGTTATCGGCTTTGGATCTCATATTCAGTTTATCAACTCCAAAGTAAACAGCATCAGCCCCATTTTTTACTGAAGCGGTCATCATTGTCCAGTCACCTGCAGGTGCCATGAGTTCCGGTTTAGTGGAAACCTTAATGTTTTTATTTGAAAGCACTTTATCTTCTGGTTTATTCATAATAACTAATAAAATCAAAAATCATAAAATCTAATTTACCAAAATATTCCATTCCTTTTCCTCCAAAAATTTAGTATAAACAGGGGGTTGTTTTCAACAAAAAAACAGAATGTTAAATTTTTTAACTTTTAAATATATTAACTAATCAATTGGGAATTAGCAACTAATCTTTGTCTTTATATATTAAATTATTTATTTTATTATATATATTAAATTATATGTGGTGAGTTTTATGAAAAAAATATTCATTGTTGTTTCAATTCTGTTCAATTTGTCTTTCGTACAGGCACAATGGACGAATCAGAATTTAAGCACACAAGAAATTTTACGAGCTGTAAAATTTGCCAATGAAAACATAGGATGGATAGCTGGAAATGATGGTGTCCTCTTTAAAACAACTAATGGGGGGGCTTCCTGGTTTTTACAGAATTCAGGGACTGCAAATCAGATTTATGATATCTTCCCGGTTGATTCACTTAATGTTTATGCTTGCGCCCAGGGTTATATCCTGAAATCTAATAATGGCGGCACTAGCTGGAATTCTACTTACATTGGTTCTTCCCCTCTTAATGTTCTGTTTTTTATAAATAGTAATATAGGATGGTGTGTCGGTTATGACGGTGTAATAATTAAAACTACAAATGCCGGCCAATCCTGGATTTCATTAAATTCATGTACGTACAGTATTCTGACGTCCGTTTGTTTTACTGATCAGGATCATGGCTATGCCACAGGCGTCAGCGGTACTTTTATTCAAACTACTAATGGCGGAACCTCATGGAATTACGGTAATCTTTTTACTGATGACTGGCTCTTTTCTGTTAAATTCGTAACCACATCAACAGGATTTGTTGTCGGTGGAATTACAAACAGGGATCAGGCAATTTATAAAACAACAAATGCCGGGTTAACATGGGTGAGGAAATCCACCCCTTCAATTGGTGTTTTAAATAATGTTGATTTTGTCGATCTCTCTAATGGTTGGGGGGTTGGTGATAAAGGTGTTGCGATGCATACTTCCGATGGAGGCGAAACCTGGGATGTTCAAAGCTCAAATACAAGTTATGATTTGAATATGGTTTGTATGCTTAATAGTAACGAAGGTTATCTAGTCGGGTTTAATGGGTTTTTAGCTAAATACAATGCTGTTCCTTCATCTTTTATTATCAATTCTCCATCAGATGGTGATAATTGGCCGATAGGATCAGTTAAGCATATTTTATGGACAGGCAATGTAACAAATGTGAATATTGATTATACCATAAACGGTGGACAATCTTGGAATAATATTGCAACCCAAACCCCAAATAGCGGGAGCTATAACTGGACTATACCTGATGCTGCCTCATACTTCTGTAAAATTAGAGTCTCTGAAACCGGTAATCCCTCAAATTATGGTCTTTCAAATAGTTTTTTTCATATAGTTCCTAATAATCTAAATGCAGTAATAACTGCAGATACTTTATATTATGATACTGATTTCAAGGGTCAAGTGGTCGAACAAGTCTCGGGTAATAATTCAACCGGTTTGAATCTTACCTATAATTGGTTAATAAATGATACAATATCTTTTAACGATGTATCTCCATTTATAACTCTTACTACCGGTATTAATAAAATAAAATTAACTGTTAAAGATCAATCTGAAGCAACAAGTGTAGATTCTATTTTTACAAATGTATTTGCCTCCTGTAACATTACCGGTGGAGCTATTAACAGCGGTGTCAGCCAGTATAACAATCATTTTTATGTTACTTCGGCAGATAAGGCGGTATATGAAATAGATTCGCTTGGAACTAAACTTAAGTCGTTTCTTACCGATGGAAGTATACAATCCGTTCTGACAATTTCTCAACAGGGAAAACTTTTTACGGGTTCCACTGATACAAGAATTTATGGATTTGATACTGCTTTGATTCCAATTTGGGATAAGTCTACCGGCGGTATAATTAATTATTCTCCTGCACTTTCTTATGATGGATCAACAGTTTATTGTGTTACTTCTTCAGCTAATTTATTGGCAATAGATGCTCAGAGTGGAGAGATAAAATGGGGTTTTTCTACAAATGGTTTTATAACAAATTCACCCGTTGTCTTTCTTGACAGCAGTAATACAAATATTATCTATGCGGGTACTTGTAATGGAGTTTTATATGCTATAAGAGATAAAGGAACTTCAGGTGAACTGTTCTGGCAGAAACAATTATCCGACACTCTGTTTTCTTCTGTAGCCATCAACCCGGATGGACAAAATTCAATGATATATCTGGGCTCCAAAGGTGGATATTTGTACAGAATAAGATGGGATGGTGTTTCGGATGACAGTTGGAAAGTTAACCTTAACAGCCCGGTTTATTCATCACCCATAATAGAGGGAAACGGATCAGTATATATTGGTTCAAAAGATGGTAAACTAGCAGGATTTACAAAAGATTTCACCAGCAATTCGGTTCCATTTACATCAACAACACTTGAATCAGGTATAATCGGAACGCCTGCAATAGGTAGCAATGGGAACATCTATGTCGGCACTGAAAAAGGATACCTCTATTCTTTTGATTACAGTTCGCAAAACCTGCAAATGAAATGGAAAGCAAACTTATATTCACCTATAAGTTCATCAGCACTTGTAACTGAAAATGGATTGGTTTATATCGGCACATTAAAAGGTGATATTTTTGTACTGAAAGAATATTCACAGGAAATGTCGTCATTGGCAAAAGCCAAATGGCCG
>Ga0182027_10002010_pt1 | contig 33234 bp, 32 predicted proteins | sample 712E1DmetaG_FD_121300 | JGI IMG/M metagenome (GOLD analysis project Ga0182027, IMG submission 121300) | Permafrost microbial communities from Stordalen Mire, Sweden - 712E1D metaG (Illumina Assembly) | ecosystem: Environmental > Terrestrial > Soil > Wetlands > Permafrost | place: Sweden...
GGAATAATTTTTTTCTTTCAGTGCGATAGTCTGAGCTACGTCAGCATTGTCAAAAGTAATTTCCACTTCGAGATCATTATAAACCATGATTGAATTAGTTACAGGATTATATTGAACAGGAGCAATATTTAACCTTCCCAACCGGACACCTCTCATAAATCCAATAATATCAATACTTGCAAGATCATTGTTTAAATAAGCATTGTTTGAATATACAGATTCGTTATATTTAAATTCAGGCTTTTTCGCGTGGATATCTTTTGAAACAGATGGCTGTGATGGAATGATAGGATTGAGAATTCCAAAATCACTTAAATTGTATTCCGTCACTTTATAAGAAACAATTTTTACTTTTGGATTCGCACCAACTGGTATTTCAATCATTTTTTTTAATACCGGAAGTTTTGGATTTCCAATAACCATGCTGGTAGCATAATCAGGAGAATTTAATTCGGTAAAAAGTCCTTTGCCTGTGTTAACAGTCATAAAACTGAAATCTGATATGCTGTTTTTTAAACTAAGTTTTTGATAATTGTTTTCCGTGAGTTTTAAACTGTTTTCACCGTCTGCTTTTAGTTTGAAATTAACAGTCTGCGCAACAGCGAAAGAAATGAAACATGTAGTGATGAAAAATGACAGAAAACGGACAAAAGAAAATTGGAAATGTTTTTTCATGATTGTAGGGATTGAGTTAAGATTTGTATAAAATTTGAGCCATCAAATATAAATAAAAAAACCATCTGGCTGACAAATAGAGGCTAATTTTTTTTATTGTAATGCAGAATATTGCTGAAATATAAAAAAGTCAAATAAAACTATTGAATAGCTTTTATCATTTGATCAATTTCTCGTATAAAGAAATAATAATAATTTGAGAATTTATTTTAATATTGCATCCTGAATTATGAGATCATATTTTATTATTCTTTTTATTGTACTTTTTCCGGTGTTTTCCCATGCAGAGGTGTTGGAATTAAAAGGGAATTATAACGGGAAAAATATTTATATAATAAATCCTTCTATCGGACCCGATACCGTTTACTGTGTAGATTCTGTCAGTGTAAATGATAAACCGAGTAATGATGAAACGCATTCAAACGCATTTGAGATTGATTTATCTGCTTTGAAGTTAGATATTGGTTCTGCTGTGTTCATAAAAATATTTCATAAATCAGGATGTGTCCCGAAAATTATTAATCCCGAAGCGATCAAATCTAAAAATGGTTTTTTGTTTATTTCAGTAAAAATTGATAAAGCAGGAAAAATCAGTTGGAGCAGCAAAGGTGATCCTGGCATACTGCCGTTTAAAGTGGAACAGTTCAGATGGAAAAAGTGGCTGGAAGTAGGAACAGTGGAAGTGACTGATACCATTACGAAAAATCAATATTCTTTTGATACAAAAATGCAGCATTTCGGACTAAATTCTTTCCGTATAAGGCAGACTGATGCTATGGGAGGTTCGGTTTATTCCAAGGAGATGAAATTTAAATCAGCCAAATTAGAAGTAATGATTGAATCACTGAAGGTCAGTAATGAGATAAAATTTTCTACAGAAACGATGTATGAAATTTATGATGATAAAGGAACTTTTGTGAGTCAGGGTACCGGTGCAACTGTGAATATTTCAGACCTTGCCAAAGGAAAATACTGGATTAATTATGATGATAAAACGGATGCGTTTACGAAAAAATAATTAATCGGGTATTTAGTCGAATTTCACATTCAGATATTTTCTGCTGACCTGTCGAACCGGAAGCCAGGTTGCAAAAAATCCTATTCCGAAGACTGTCAGAAAAACATAAACAAAATCGAGTATCTGCATATTTACAGGGTAAGCACTCACCACAAAAGAACCACCAGACTGAATCTGGATAATGCCAAAAGTTTGCTGAAGCCAACAGATAATACCACCCAATAAAAGTCCACAGCCTGCACCGATCAGAGATATCAGCAATCCTTCAGAAATAAATATTCTGCGTATTGTTTTGTTGTCAGCACCCATGCTCCAAAGCACAGAGACATCTTTTCGTTTTTCAAGAATCAGCATGGTAAGCGTACCGATCACATTGAAAGTGGCAATCAGCAATATGAATGAAAGGATCATGAAAATAGCCCACTTCTCGTCCTTCATAATATTATATAATAATTCCTGTTGCTGAAAACGATTTTTTATAGAGAATTTATCACCACATAATTTTTGAATTTTCTCTTGTATTGCATTATAGTCAGCGCCCTTACTGAGGCCGATTTCAACGGAAGTTACTTCGTTGGTATATTCAAAGAGCTTTTGAGTGAATCTTAAAGGTACGATAAGATATTTTGTGTCGAAATCCTGTTGCACTGCAAAAAATCCGGAAGGATTAATATATTCTGTATTAAAAGCATCAGAAGGATCAATGGAGGATGTAGCGCCCCGTCGGGGAGTAAATACAGAAATTGGTTCTGTATAATCATTCAGTCGTAACCCCAGATTTTCTCTAATTCCCTGTCCGACCACTGCATAATTTTTCGTTCCATCTTCCAGCAAAAATTTACCTGCCACAATGCTTGAATCCAACCCGCTCATTTTTCTGAAATCTGCTTCGACACCTTTTACTGTTGCAATATATTGCTTGTCTCCATGTTTTAATAATGCCACATCTTCTATCACATTATTATAAAAAACCACACCGGGAATTTTTTTTATTTCACCAACAGGAATGCTATTACAATCAAATGTTTTACCCAGTTTAGCCGTGATTTGAATTGCAGGATTGAAAGAATTATAAAGCGAAATAACCAGCGATTCAAATCCATTAAAAACAGAAAGCACTATTATTAGCGCCATAGTTCCGATACCGACTCCTGATATGGAAATCCACGAAATAATATTAATAATATTGTGCGATTTTTTCGAGAAGAGATAACGTTTTGCTATGAATAATGGAAAGTTCAATGCAGATTACTGTTTAAGCAGATTTTCAATATTTTCAAGATAATCAAGAGAGTCATCAATAAAAAATTCAAGGTTCGGAATAATACGAAGTTGGTTTTTTACTTTGTTTCCAAGGCTTCGCCGGATGTCTTTAGTGTGTTCGGTAATTTTTTTTAACACAGCATCTTTTTCATTCACACCAAAAATACTAACATATATTTTCGCTACAGACAAATCAGATGAAACCCTGACTGTTGTTATGGTGACCATCACTTTCCCGAACGCATTTCTTAATTCCGTCTGAAAAATATCACTTAAATCTTTTTGCAGCAGCCGGGCTATTTTATTCTGGCGGGTTGTTTCCATGATGGCAAAGGTATTAATTTTAATAAACCAAAATCTTTGGTCAATTTAATCTATATCTTTGCGCCTCAAAGGTGAGAAATGAAAAAGGTACTAGAAATTTTTAAGTACGTAGTTCCATACTGGGGTTTGGTTTTGCTGAATATTCTGTGTAACCTGATGGCGGTTTTATTTTCTATTTTCACTTTTCTGGCGCTCGTACCTTTTCTTCAACTCCTTTTCGGTACGAATAAATTGGTACTTATCCGTCCTGAATTTGCAATGAATGTTGAATCATTAAAACAGAATTTTAATTATTTTTTCAGCAAGATAATTGTGGATTACGGAAAGTTGGACGCTCTGATTATTTTATCATGTTTAGTAATTGTATTTTTTTTATTAAAAAATATTTTTCGTTATGGTGCGTTATACATTCTTGCACCTATTCGAAGCGGTGTCGTAAGGGATATTCGCGATGATATTTATCATAAGGTGTTGATACTTCCACTGGCTTATTACTCGGAGAAAAAAAGAGGTGATATTATTTCAAGAATGACTGCTGATGTGCAGGAAATCGAATGGTCCATCATGAGTTCCCTGGAAATGTTATTTCGCGAACCTCTGACGATAATTTGTTATTTGATTGCATTATTTATCATCGGAACCCAACTAACATTAATGGTTTTGATTTTACTTCCTATTTCTGCACTTATCATTGGTCAGATCGGTAAAACTCTTCGCAAAGACTCTTTAAAGGTTCAGCAGAAAATGGGTTCATTGTTTTCCATGATAGAAGAAACTATTTCCGGATTAAGAATAATAAAAGCTTTTAATGCAATCAATGTCGTTGAAAAAAAGTTTGTCAACCAAAACAAATCCTACATCCGATTGATGACACATATTTACAGGAAACGGGATCTGGCGTCACCGCTGAGCGAATTTCTTGGCGCCACCATTTTTGTGATTGTTTTGTGGTTTGGAGGAAAACTTGCGTTGGATAAAAACAGTTCTTTAACACCTGAATCTTTCATCCTATATCTGGCAATTTTTTCTCAGATTATTAATCCTGCTAAAAGTTTCAGTCAGGCTTTTTACAGCATAAAAAAAGGACTGGCTTCAGCGGATAGAGTAAAGCAGGTGATTGACGCAGAAGAAGTGATCGTTGAAAAACCCGATGCAAAAGAAATAAAACAATTCAACGATTCCATAGAATATTGCAATGTAAGTTTTACTTATGAAAAGGAAGAAGTTTTATCAAACGTCAATCTGAAAATCAAAAAAGGCCAGACAATAGCATTAGTGGGTCCTTCCGGTGGTGGTAAATCTACTATGGTTGATTTGTTGCCCAGATTTTATGATTGTTCGGAAGGAGAGATCAGGATTGATGGAATTCCGATAAAAGATCTTGTCATTTCTGACCTGCGTGGCTTGATGGGTATTGTTACCCAGGAAAGCATTCTTTTTAACGATAGTGTTTTTAATAATATTGCTTTCGGAATGCAGGGTGTGTCCGAAGATAAGGTAATAGAGGCAGCAAAAATTGCCAATGCCCATGATTTTATTATGGAAATGGAACAGGGTTATCAGACAAAGATCGGTGACCGAGGCAGCAAACTTTCCGGTGGACAGAAACAAAGACTCAGCATTGCACGGGCTGTGCTGAAAAACCCTCCTATATTAATTCTCGACGAAGCAACTTCTGCACTTGATACAGAATCCGAACGGGTAGTACAGGATGCCCTGACAAAATTACTTCAAAACAGAACTTCAGTTATTGTGGCTCATCGCTTGTCAACTATTCAGCATGCCGATGAAATTGTGGTGATTCAGCAGGGGAAAATTGTTGAACGTGGAACACACAGCGATTTGGTGGCAAAAGACGGTCTTTACAAACGGTTATATGACCTACAGGCATTTTAAAATATTTTTTCAGATGATCATTTTTTTTTATATTTGTCAGTCTAATTCAAATTTAAACTTTAAGCTATGAAAAAACTTTTGCTTTCTTTCGTCTTGATGACCTCAACTCTATTTTTTGCTCAGGCTCAGATTACCATTAATCAATCAGATATGCCCACAGTTATGACGGTCATTCACATGGGTGTTGATACAGTTTCACCTATCGTAGTAACTCCGGCGGGTCCCAACCAGACATGGACTTATTCCGGTATTGTAGAGGACAAACAGGATTCTATTTTTTTTCCACAACCGAGTTGGACACCTTTCGGATCTATGAATCCCACATCAAACATTTGTATGTATCAATTGCCTGATACCACTTATGCATATATGATTTCTAATCCATCATCAATGACGATGGTTGGAATGGCAAAATCTCGTATCGTTACGGGGAATCAAATTACTGCCTCTGCTCATTTTTACAATGATCAGACCATGATGAAATTTCCTACTAATTATTTAGATAATTTTAAAGACACGAGCGCCTTCGAAGCAAGGATAAAATACGGTTATATGGTAGGCACTTTTTATGTAGATTCTCTCAAATTACGAAACAAAACATGGATCACTGACACTATTGATGCATGGGGAAGTATGGTAACTCCGCTGGGAACATTTCCCTCACTCAGAGAAAAGAGAATTGAAATTTCTCAGGATAGTCTTTGGGCACACGTCATGGGTTCCTGGCAAGAAGTCACATCTTTGGCCGGTCTTGGGATAGACACCTTACTAACATATAGCTGGTATGCCACCAATATGAAATATGCTGTTTTTCAACTGGTGGTTGATTATTCTACAGATACTGTTAAAACTGCGAGCTATATGAATGCCATGCCTTCCATTGGTATTGCTGATATTGCTTACGGAAATTCAAAATATATTATTTATCCAAATCCGGCTAATGATGTGTTAAATATTTATAGTAACATGACCGGGAATACACTGATAGAAATTTATGATAACATAGGTAATCTGATCAGAAAAATAACTTTGAATGAAACAGATAAAAAAATCAATATTAATGATCTTTCCGTAGGCATGTATTTTTTAAAAATGACAAACCTTAAAACTCAATTATCAAGCGGCGGAAAATTTTCTGTTGTCAGATAAACGAAGAATATGACACATGAAAGGTCGTAGTTTTTTTACGGCCTTTTTTTTTCATGAAATGTTCAGTCTATGATTACTATTGAAAAACGAATCACCTGTTTTATTCATCAGCATCACGTGATGACGCTTGCTACATGCCGTGATCGTGAGCCTTATTGCTGCACATGCTTTTATGTGTATATCGATAATCTCAATCTTTTTGTTTTTACTTCTGATAAAGACACGAAGCATATTCAGGATATAGCAATGCAGACGAGTGTTGCAGGTGCCATTGCATTGGAAACCTCCATGATAGGAAAGATCAGGGGAATTCAATTAACGGGATTGATTCGTGAACTAAGTGGCAAGGAATTAATTATCGCCAGAAAGGCATATCTGATGAAGTTTCCGGTGGCTGTTCTAAAGAAAACGCATCTGTGGGGAGTGGAACCGGACTTCATAAAAATGACAGATAACCGACTTGGATTTGGAAAAAAAATAATCTGGAAAAATCAAGCGAAAAATTAATTTGTTGAAAAATTTTTTAAAACAAGTTCCTAAATGGGTTTACTTTTTTGATTACAAGCCTTTAACTATATAGTTGATAAAAAAAATTGATTGTTGATAAAAACAAGTTGGTCAGATATGCATCTATGTTTATCTTGCTCTTCCAATTTTCACATAGATTTTTTATACTACAGTACACAAAAACAACGAATTAATTTTTAACAAGACAAACAGTTTGCTAAACATGGATAACAATATTACTCCAAACACATCTAACGACGTTGAGAAAAAGACGAAGAAAACTATTTACGATGAGGTGCTGGAAAAAAGGACAAAGTTGGTTGTTCCCGAAAACCAGCTGGAGATAAGTGAAGAAATAAATTCACCTGTCCCGGAAAAGAAAAAAAATGAACCCGAAATAAAACCATGTTCTTTTGAAGAAGCATTAGCAAAGGCCGCCGTTTATTTTAAAAACGATAGTTTGGCAGCCAATGTCTGGATTAATAAATATGCATTAAAAGATTCGGAAGGTAAATTATATGAGTTAACTCCCGATGATATGCATCGCCGCATTGCAAAAGAAATTGCACGCATTGAAAAAAAATATCCGAATCCGCTGAACGAAGAAGATGTATTTGCTTTGCTTAAAAACTTCAGGTATATCATTCCACAGGGCAGCCCTATGGCCGGCATAGGAAATAATTTTCAGATAGGCTCCTTATCTAATTGTTTTGTGATTGGCAGTCATGGTAACTCAGATTCTTATGGCGGTATTATGAAGGTCGATGAAGAACAAGTGCAACTGATGAAACGCAGAGGCGGTGTGGGCCATGATCTTTCTCATATTCGCCCTTCGGGAAGTCCTGTAAAAAACAGTGCGCTAACTTCCACTGGTATTGTTCCTTTCATGGAGAGATATTCAAACTCTACACGCGAAGTAGCTCAGGATGGAAGAAGAGGTGCTTTGATGCTCAGTATTTCCATCAAACATCCAGATGCAGAAAATTTCATCAATGCAAAACTGGAAGAAGGAAAAGTGACCGGTGCAAATGTTTCTGTGAAAATCACAGATGATTTTATGCAGTCGGTCATTGCTAATAAAGAATTTACTCAGCAATATCCTGTTATTTCTGAAAATCCAAAGTTCACAAAAAAGATTAATGCAAATCAATTATGGAATAAAATAGTACATAATGCATGGCGCTCTGCTGAACCGGGTATTCTTTTCTGGGATACTATCATCAAAGAATCCGTGCCTGATTGTTATGCAGATCTTGGTTTCAAAACGGTATCTACAAATCCTTGCGGAGAAATTCCATTATGCCCTTACGATAGCTGCCGGCTTCTTGCTATCAATCTATATAGTTATGTAGATAATCCATTTACAAAAGAAGCAAGTTTTGATTCGGAATTGTTTATCAAACATGTAGGTCATGCCCAACGCATCATGGACGATATCATTGATCTGGAACTGGAGAAAGTAGATAAGATTTTACAGAAAATTAAATCCGATCCCGAAGAAGCGGAAATAAAAAGAACAGAAGTCAATCTCTGGAATAATATTAAATCAAAATGTATTGAAGGTCGCCGCACAGGAATCGGGATAACAGCCGAAGGTGATATGCTTGCAGCACTGGGATGCCGTTATGGAACGGATGAAGCCACCAGTTTTTCTGTAGAAGTACATAAATTACTTGCTATCGAAGCGTATCGTGCATCAGTGCATCTTGCAAAGGAAAGAGGAGCGTTCCCAATGTATAATGCTGAACGCGAAAAAAACAATCCTTTTATTAAACGATTGAAAGAAGCTGATGCTGCACTGTACAGCGATATGACAAAACATGGCAGAAGAAATGTAGCCTTGCTTACTATTGCACCAACAGGCAGCGTTTCTTTGATGACACAAACCACTTCAGGAATTGAACCGGTATTTCTTATTGCATATAAACGCCGCCGCAAAGTAAATCCGAACGACAAAAATGTACGTGTTGATTTTACAGATGAAGTAGGTGACACCTGGGAAGAATATAATGTGTTCCATAATAAATTTCTGAAATGGCTCAAGGTGAACGGATATGATGTAGATCAGGTGAAACTCATGAAGGATGCCGAATTACAGAACATCATAAAAGATTCTCCTTATTATAAAGCAACAGCCAATGATGTAGATTGGGTAGCCAAAGTGCAAATGCAGGGCGCCGTTCAAAAATGGGTGGATCACTCCATCAGTGTTACAGTGAATGTTCCCAATGAAGCTAAGGAAGAACTGGTAGGTCAAATTTATAAAACTGCATGGGAATGCGGATGTAAAGGTGTAACTGTTTATCGTGATGGTTCACGATCAGGTGTGCTTGTTTCCGATACAAATAAAAAAGATGAAAGTGGAGAGTTCAAAGAAACCACCGCTCCTCCTCGTCCTAAAAAACTTGAAGCCGAGATTGTGCGTTTCCAGAATGATTATGAAAAATGGATCGCTGTGGTAGGATTACTCAACAACCGCCCCTATGAAATATTTACAGGAAAAGCTGAGGATTTTTTCATTCCTGCATGGGTGCTCAAAGGCTGGGTTATTAAGGGAAAAGAGGATGACGGTTCTAATCGTTATGATTTCCAGTTCGAAGATAAGCAAGGCTATAAAATAACTATTGAAGGACTTTCAAGATTATTCAATAAAGAATACTGGAACTATGCAAAACTTATTTCCGGAATACTTCGTCACGGGATGCCTTTGCCATTTGTAGTAGATCTGATCTCAAACCTGAAGTTCGACAGCGACTCCATCAATACCTGGAAGAACGGTGTAGAAAGAGCATTGAAAAAATTCATACCCGACGGAACAGAAGCAGTGGACCGCACATGCAGTAACTGCGGCGATTCCGACGGACTCGTCTATCAGGAAGGATGCCTGAAGTGTAAAAGCTGTGGCTTCTCCAAATGCGGATAAGCCTTCAGCCTTTTTGTTAACATCCAAAAACAAAAGCAAAAGCCATCACATAATTGTGGTGGTTTTTTGTCTTTAATAAATTATACAGAAACAAAAATAACATATGAAACGAATAGGAATCATTGGTGGTTCAGGGCTTGAAAAATTAAATATTTTTCAGGATGCTGCAGAAAAAGAAATAAGCACTTCATTCGGAGTGCCCAGTTCTACTGTTTTTTGCGGAATGCTATCAGGAAAGGAAATATTTATTCTTTCACGTCATGGGCGCGATCATACAATACCTCCCACACAGGTAAACAACAGAGCAAATCTCATGGCTTTGAAAAAACTCGAATGCACACATATTATTGCAAGCACAGCCTGTGGAAGTTTACGCGATGAAATCGGCAGAGGTGATATTGTAATTCCTGATCAGTTTATTGATTTCACTCGCCATCGTCCTGTTACATTTCACGAAAAATTTGAAAAGGGCAACCTTGCACATACACCCATGGCAGATCCATTTGATGATGAATTGCGAACATTAATTATTGAAACAGCAAAAGATCTTAAATTGAACCTTCATTCGAAAGGAACAGTGATCACCATTGAAGGACCGCGGTTTTCCACACGCGCTGAATCACACATGTTCCGTCAGTGGGGTGCAGATATAATTAATATGTCAACAGCACCCGAAGTTATTTTAGCCAACGAACTAAAAATTCCTTATGCAGCTATTGCGTTAAGCACCGATTACGATTGTTGGAAGGCCGATGAAAAGCCGGTGACCTGGAATGAAGTGCTGGCCGTGTTCAATAAAAATGTAGAAAACGTTACAAAACTACTAATAGAAATCATTAGTAGAATTTGATTTCTATCATAATGGAAAATTTTCTTTGAGGGAAAGGCGATTATATTTTATCTTTTTATTTTGTATTTTGGTAAGAAAAAATATTTGCTTAGATAATTATATTTTTATTATTTTTGTTTGACAAACTCAAACTCTAATCACTATGAAAAACAAATTTTTTACTCTGCAAACCATCGTTCCCTTGTGTATATTAATGTCTATGGCGCTTACAGCTTGCCAGAAGGCTGATTCCAGTGATGTGAATCAAAATAAAATTTATGCAGAATATGAATTATTTTATGATAAAGATGCTGATAAAACATATGCTTCAGCTATTTTTAAATTTAATAGTGTTACTGGAACTCAATTGCAATTAACCCCACCAAGCGAAATTAAATTCGGCAGCGATGCTATTCCGTGGGATCCCACCTTTGCTTATTACCGCAAGGAATATGCAGGACAAATAAATTCCGGCACATTTACCTTTAAAGATTCCAGCGGAGTAGCTTATTCCAATACTGTGAATTTAGCAGCTATCATTACAAATCCTGTCATAGATACTATTCACAAATCGGGCAGCTTTACCTATACATGGGTTGGAAATTCAATCAGTGCCAATGAAGCAGCGGGGCTCACTATAGCTTTTACAGCAGGTCCTACAAACTTCCAATATTTTTATCAGAATACAGTTGGCTCAACGAATTTTGTTTTATCTGCTACAAAACTGAATTTATTGCCGAACGGGCCTTCTACCTGCACACTTGAGCGCAGTTGTCAAACTACAGCACCATCGGTAACCAGTGCGGGAGGAGTGATAAGAGGCAAATACAGAGCCCTTAATACATCCGTTTATATAGCAAACTAAAATCCTGTTGGAATATCCTAGTTGACTCGGATTTGGAATCTAGAAATGAATCTTGTGATAATCGTTATAATCGCGTTGTTGCTGCTCTTTAAGTTCTTTAATGCTTTTACAGATCATGTTGAATATTTGTAACTGGTTTTTATCAAACCATTCGATGGCTTCAATTTCTCCATGGCTTGCATCTACCATCAGTACCAAAAATCCAAACTTATGTTTTTTTAGCCATTGATAAGCTTTTTTATCATCGTCAATGGCATTGCTCATCGCAGCATATTGCGGATAGCCATGTTTCATGAGCCAGTCGAAAGCTTCCACATCACATTGAATAGAACTGCTAAGGGCTGCAAGTTCAGGGTAACCGTTTTTTAATAACCAGTTTCCAAGTTTAACATTTCTATTGATCGCTTCTTTAAAAGCAAGCAGTACTTTCACAGGATAAGTGATCATATCTTTTTATTTATCCATATACGTTTATTTGAATACCCATCTTGCGAATCTTTGCAGCAATGGCTTCCAGTTCCTTCTCGGAAATTTTTTCGATGTTGCTCACTGGTGTTTCACGGTCTATAGGATAGATCATCACCAAAGGCGGATTTATTTCCTTAATGAGTTTCATCCAAGCCTCCACTTCTGTATCAGTGGTGTTGTCTATCATTTTGCCATGATATTCTCCCCTCAGAAACATTGTTTGAACAATCAGGTTTTCACTGAATTGTTTTATTCCGTCCACCACTTGTCTAAGTGTGATTTTTCCTCCTGGTTGATTGATCATTTGAAACATTTCTTCCGTACCTGCATCCAACTTCAGAATATTCTGATCAACTTTCATAAGTGCGGCAACAACCTCGGCTTTATGAAGCATGGTAGTATTGGATAGTACGCTTATTTTACATAAAGGAAAATATTTATCACGCAGGTTAATGGTATCATTAATAATAGCGTTAAAATCCGGATGAAGCGTAGGTTCGCCATTTCCTGCAAAAGTGATAGTATCAGCCACTGTGCCCTGTTGTTTCATGTTGTTGAGCTTTTCATCCAGCAATTGACTCACTTCTTCGCGTGAAGGCATTTTGTGATTTTCTTTTTCGGAAATATTCCACCCACATTCGCAATAGATGCAATCAAAAGTACAGTACTTGGCATGAGTAGGCATCAGGTTCACGCCCAGCGAAACACCCAATCGACGGCTGTAAACAGGTCCGTAAATCGTTTCATGAAATAAAAAACCGCTCATATATTCTTTCCCTGAAAATTACGAAGCACAAATTTCTGCATATTAATTCAAATAAGCTATAAATTTGCAAATAAATTAATTCTGATGACGAGCATAGATGAAATAAGAGAGCCCATCAAAAAAGAAATGGATGAATTTGGAAAGTATTTCAAATCATCCATGAAAAGCAATGTTCCTCTTTTAGATATCATCACAAAATATATCCACAAAAGAAAAGGTAAACAAATCCGGCCTATGTTTGTTTTCTTTTCGGCTGATATGTGCGGAGGTATTAATGATTCGACTTTCAGGGCAGCAGCGCTGATTGAACTATTGCACACTGCATCACTGGTACATGATGATGTAGTAGATGATTCCAATGAACGCCGCGGTTTTTTTTCGGTGAATGCTTTGTGGAAAAATAAAATAGCTGTACTTGTGGGCGATTTTCTCCTTTCGAAGGGAATGCTTCTTTCTGTGGAAAATGAAGATTATACTTTGCTGAAGATTGTGTCGGATTCAGTAAAAGAAATGAGCGAAGGTGAATTACTTCAGATTGAAAAAGCACGCAGCCTTGATATTGAAGAACCTGTTTATTTTGAAATTATCCGCAAAAAAACCGCTTCGCTGATTGCTTCCTGTTGTGCTGTGGGCGCGGCTTCTGCCGGAGCTGATGCTTCCACGATTCAAAAGATGAAACTTTTCGGTGAAAAAACCGGCATCGCTTTTCAGATCAAAGATGATCTGCTGGATTTCGAAGGAACGAATATTCTGGGTAAACCTACCGGTGTTGATTTGAAAGAACAAAAAATGACATTGCCGGTAATCTATATGCTGAATAATATGGATAGTGGAATAAAAAGAAAAATGATCCGTATCATCAAACATCACAATACCGAAAAAGACAAGATCAGTGAGGTGATAGAACAGGTGATGAAAAGCGGAGGGATTGAATATGCAAAGGAAAAAATGTTATTATACAGGAATGAAGCGCTGGAACTATTAAATGATTTTCCTGATGGAACTTCAAGAAAGGCATTGGAACAATTGGTGAAATTTACTACTGACCGCAAAAAATAATTTTTCTGTTTTGACGTTTGTAGTTTATAAATAGAACAAATAGGAATTTAATATTGAATAATTATATGACGAAGAAAGCAATTATTTTATTACTTCTTGTATTTATCGGAATAGCGGGATTTTCGCAGGGCGTGAAAACCTATTACTGGCTCAATAAAAATAAAAAAAGCGAAGGTGCTTTTAAGGATTCGGTGATGGTGGGTAAATGGACGTTCTGGTACGACAACAACACTAAATGGATGGAAGGAGAATATAAATCTGGGAAAAAGACAGGGCTTTGGAATTACTGGTATAATGATGGAAAGAAAAAAGGAGAAATCAATTCTGAGAACGGAACCTGTTTGAGTTGGTATATCAACGGCCAGATGGAAAAAGAAGGGAAGGTGGTAAACACATTGAAAGAAGGAACCTGGACCACCTGGTGGGATAACGGAAAAAAGAAAGAAGAATCAATATATACAAAAGATAAAAAAGAGGGCAGGGGTTATTCATGGTACGATAACGGACAGTTGGAGTTTGATGGTTTTTATTCTGCAGATTCATTAGAAGGTTATGCCACCTGGTGGTATAAAAACGGAAAGAAAGAAATGGAAGGCAAATCCATCAACGACCTACAGGATAGCATCTGGATTTATTACAATTCAAACGGAAACGTGGGAAGCAAGGGAAATTTTATCAAAGGTAAACAGGATGGTTTATGGACCTATTGGTACGAAACCGGAGAAAAATGGAAAGAAGGAAATTTTATTAAAGGATTAAAGGATGGCCTCTGGACGGCATGGTACGAGAGCGGAGAAAAACAACGTGAGGGAAAATTTCTGAATGGAAAAGAAGAAGGAAAATGGGTCAGTTGGTACAAAGATGGTAAAGTAGAAGATGAAGGAAATTTTAAAAAGGGTCTGATGGAAGGCACATGGATCGGGTATTACAAAGACGGGAAAATAAAATACAATACAGCCTATTCAAAAAATCTGAAAAATGGAAAGTCTTCTTTTTGGTTCCCAAATGGAGTAAAGAAATATGAAGGTGGATATAAAAACGATATGAAAGACGGCTCCTGGTGCGAATGGTATGAAACAGGACTTAAGATCGAATCAGGAAAATATAAAGAAGATAAAAAACAGGGTGCCTGGTCATTCTATGATAAATTTGGAATTAAATATCAGGATCAGGAATTCCGCAAGGGTCGGCCCGAGGGCAAATGGACCAGCTATTACCAGAACGGGCAGAAGATGGGCACAGGAGCCTATTCAAATAATAATAAGGAAGGCAAATGGATATACTGGGATAAGATGGGAAAGGTGGTTTATGTGGTTATTTATGAAAAGGGAAAAAAGGTGAAGGAAAACAAAGTAGCTGAATCTGAACTGCAGAAAAAAAATCCACAGAATTAGTATTGAAGAGTTTTACATTGGGTATTCAAAGGTTTGAATTAAAAGTTTTTTGAGATAAACAAAAATTGATTAATGCTGTAATACTAATTTGCTCACAAAATTTTCTTTTTCGTTTTGCAGTGTGAGAAAATAAATTCCGTTTGAGAATTTTGATAAATCCAATGACAGGGTTTTGTAAATTTCAATTTTGTTAGTTAACAGCAATTGCCCCTGAATGTTTTTTATAGACACAACATAGCTTTGAGGAGTAGCACTCTCACAGATAATTGTAATTTTATCCTGTGCAGGGTTTGGATAAATAACAATATTTGGTTTTTCCTGTTGATTTTCTTTGATATTGATTAAAGAATTTAAACTGTATTGGCTAAAGAAGCGCCAGATTTCTTTGCTTGCTTGAAAATCCTGATTGGTATTTCCATTTGAGGTGGGATAAGGAGACCCGGGCCAAGAATGCCCTCCTCCTATTATTTTGTAAAATTCTACTGTCGAATTATTATTTCCTCCGGAATACACATAATGCTCAGCTGTGCAGCCGTCGATTAGATTTATATCCGGTAAAGCAGTGAAAACGGGTGAAGGATTACAATTGTTAAAATTCACCCAAAATTTTACCAATGAATCGATGTGAGTGCAGGTCACAATTCCGCCAATTCCTGTATAAGTAACAACAGGATCCGCTGTGCCATGAATTTCCATAATTGGTGTAGGATGAGATGCATTGCAAGAAGTTAGGTGTAAAGCAATCATGCTTCCTGAAACTGAAGCAATAGCTGCAAAACGTGTGCTTAAAAAACAAGCCATGTCGTAACTCATAAATCCGCCATTGCTCATTCCGGTACAATAAATTTTATTCTGATTGATGTTGTATTGTGAACTGATGGTATCAATTAAATTGGCAACAAAATTATAATCCGCAGCGCCAGAAGCAATGGTCCCGAAACAATTCCATCCGGCTCCGCCACCAATGTCTAATCCCTGTGGATGAACTATAATGAAATTTGCTGTGTCAGCAATGGGTCTGAAATCGCCATAAGCTTCTTGCTGAATACTATTTGAGCCATAACCATGAAAATTAAATACCAAAGGAACCGGATTTGCTGAATTGTAAATTGCGGGAATGTACATTCTATAAGTTCGAACAATACCACCACTGATAATTGATCCAACAATTGTTGTTTGCGAAGAAGCAATTAACGAATAAAAAATTAATGCTAATGATAAATAGTATTTAGGTTTCATAAAAATTGTATTTAACCATAATCATCTCTTTGCTCATTAAATCTGCTCGATTGCCCAAAATAATCGTATTAGTATTGGTGAAGTAAACTGAAAATAAATGATCACATAATTTTTTAAGCTTGGTAGGTTAAGAACTGCGTCTTCCGAGCCTCTCACCGGACTTGAACCGCTCCACGAAATGTAGCAATATCAAGGATTTTATAAACCAACTAGAAATTGTGATCCTTTTTGTGATCCCCTACAAAGAACTTTCCGCTGGCGCTAAATTACCACAAAATTTAGGATTTTCAAATTATAATTAACATTTTATTACTTCCGTGTATTATTCAACGATACACCAACCCATCTTCTTCAAAATAGATATATGTTTCTTTATCAAAACCAACGGGCATACCAGATTCCCTGATGTGCTTTACGACTTCAACGAATAAACTTTCATCAACCTTACTTCTTACAATGTATTCATGAGGATGTTGGGGCGTTGTCTTCGCAAACGTCCATTTAACTTCACCAATAAACGTTTTTAATTTATCAGGTAATCGGGTCATTTCTGATTTCGAAATAATTATTTTTTTATTGGATCAAAAGAATAGGTGGATCAACTAGCTGAGAAGAAAAAAAGTTTTTGCGTGTCATGGTGTCTATGGCCTCTTTAGCTTCATTGTTGCTTTGTTATATGTTTTTTGTATTAGTTGTAACTGTTGTGATTTTGTTTTGGTTGTATAATTACGTTATAGTCTTCAGCTGATGCAGGTGGTAAGCTCCACGGTGGGCGGGGTTTCTTAAACTTGTCTGAACCATTCTCTCATTAATAATTTCTTCTAATGTTCGACCATCATAATACATAAGCTTATTAACTTTTTCGTTTATTTTTTTTGATGAATGGTATTCACGCGCCATTTTATTTGCACGTGAAAAGCCACAGCCAGTTATCATGTTAATGATAGCTGATAATTGCTCCACATATACTAAATTGCCTTTCGTATTGCTTAATATGTTATTTAAAATTGGTGATGGTTTAAATTTTTTCAACAGAAATGGGTTTCTATTGAAGAATTGCTTTTTAGATGGAACAAACCAACTAAACGCACTCAGAAAATAAAGTGTGTCTTGATAGCTAGCCGGATTGAATTTTTTAAGTTTTGATTTGAAATTTATTAATGGCAATTCTGATTTTTTATTAGAAGATTCGTGAAATATCGTAATTATTTCTTCACCGTCAATATATATAACATGTGTATAGTTTAAACCAGAATCAAACGGGAGATGGAATTTTTTACATTCTTTATAATTTAATATTTCTTCTTTAATGGTTGGCAATATATTTTTTCTTTTAATGTCTTTTTTAGTAATTAAACTTTCTTTTTTCGTTTTATGTTTCCCCACTTTATTTCCCACACTTATTTTGGACAATTCTATGAAATAGGCACCCTGCTTGCCATCCATTCGCCATTGTCCAAACATTACTAATACACCTTTTTTATTTATTTTATAAATTCCATTAAAAGGTTCATCAGGGCATTTAGCGTCTAAAGAATACTTAAACTTCCCATTTACTGAGCCATCAGGAAATAAAAAGCCCCTAAAACCTGCGGGATATTCATCAGGGTCTGGAAAAACAATTTCAAAAATCACAACATCATTCGGAAATCCTGTCCGTGCTTTTTTATTCTTAAAAATATTTCCCCTAGTCAAAAGAAATGGTTCGGAATCGAACTCCTTAGCAGATTTTAGCTCCTTAAGTATATTGTCATGATTTACTTCGGAATCTGGTACTGCATCAAAAATATATCCAGTCCTTAAATTTGATAGTGTTTCCATTGTATTTTTAGGTTTGAATATTATTCACTTTAGAACCAGTATTATCGGTAAGTCCCGACCAAAACTGCATAAGTGTTAATGCCCGTTTTTTTTAAAAATACGGGATCCCTTTAAGAGATGACCATATAATGTTTATTTTAATATCGAAGGTAATCAATAAATCATTAATCGCTTCATAATACCAATTGTCAGCATATGGGTTGACATAAATATTCTCTATTGATTTTGTCAACTCCCAAGGACATAATAATCCCTGAGGAGGTTCTTCGCTTTTTGGGTCCCAATATTTTGATTCACTCTTTACTAATCTTACTTCCTTCTCGTGTTCAAAACCTTTTCTTTTATGCATTACAGGAAAAAATAAATTTCCACTAGGGAACCATTCGGTTTCGTAGTCAATGTACTTTATTAATCCAATATACAACTGGTCGTCGAAACTAATAGCCTCAACAAGCTTCTGATATGTTGTTTGCAATGCTATACCGTTATTATCCGGGCAATATAGTTTCCACATAGCTTCTGATTCAAAATCATCATGCCGCCAGCAATTAACAAAAAAAGATTTCTTTTTTCTTTTGTTTTCATCACTTATTAAGGACGCCCATCTAGTTATTCCCTGTTTCGAAAAACTATCCTGTCTTTCCATGAATGTTGCCTTAGTAATTGAACCCTCATGAAGATCCCCTAACAAATCCAAACGACAAAGAAAAAGGCTTTTTTTTGAGATCGTAGATATTAATTTCCCCAAATCCATATATTTCCAAACACGAACACCAGTATTAATGGGTTGCGGAAAACAAGGGTGCTGTAATTTATTTGTTTTTTCTGTCATTGATTCTAATAAACAAAATTTCAAAAATATCTATAAACGATTTCCTACAATTTAATAACCTTCCTGATCACCCCGCTATCACCAAACATCGCTCTTATATAATAAACACCGGTCGCTAATTTATTTCCACCATTCTTAAATTCAAACTTATAATTCCCCGGTGCTTGTGAAGTATTCACAATACTTGCAACCTTTTCCTGCAATACATTATAAATTTCAATGTTCACTTTTGTTCGCTCCCGTAATGAATAACTAATGTTTATTGAGTTTGTAAATGGATTCGGATAAGCGCTCAAATCAAACAGATCAGGTTTAAACTCTGCAATACCCAATATCTGATATTCCTCCATATTAGAAACAGATGTATTGTACGTTTCTGTCTGGTCCTTGTTAATCCCCACGATGCAGCTATCCGCTTTTTTAATGGCCACCACATATTTCAATCCGCCCAGCGATGGTGGATCATCAGTATAGGAGTGCAATGTGTTTGGCAATGAATCAAGGGTTTTCCAGCCCAAAGCATTAGTATGACGCAGAACATAAAACATAGGATAATAATAACCTTCGTAGTCATCCCAGATTAAATTGAATTGATTACCCATTCCATGATTTATCGTAAGGTGCATGGTTTTATGAAGATCACTTAACGTAGACTCATTACCGCATAGATCCACCTGTGATATTTTATACCGCCACGATCTTGTCATCGGATTTGCGGCCATATCAGTAAACTTGCTCATTGATGTATTTCTTACGGTATCAACAAAAAGATATTGTCCGGGTGTTGATGATTCGCGATAAATTTTATAATAGTCCACTCCGCTTGATGATACTTTGGACCACACAATTTTATTTCTACTGATCAATGAATCTACTGTTACCATACAAATTGGCTGTACAGGAAGTAAATCTGTTGGTATTGTAACTTGTGCTACCGCAATACAGCTTCCGTTATCTATTACTGTTACTGTATAATTTCCCGGTACAACTCCGACTAAATCCTCTACTGTAAAACTGTTTGACCAATGATATGTTAATGGTAATGCTCCACCCGTAACAGTTATATATGCTGCACCACTTCCGCCACATGGAGCAGAAGTAACGGAATCAATAGTTATTACTGGTGCTCCTCCGCTGCTTAATGAAATTTGCCCGACTGTTATACATGAATTTCCGTCAGTAATTGTAACAATATAATTTCCTGCACCCACACCACTTATTGTTGCTGTAGTTTGTCCTGACGACCAATTATAAGTATAAGGTGTAGCTCCCCCGGATGGTGTAATTGCAATGCTCCCATTCGTAAGACCGCAACCCGGATCATTATTAATATTTGAAAAAGTAATGTTTGCTCCATCCAGAATATTATATGAAGCAAACCCAACACAACCCACAGCATCAGAAACATTCACATCATAAGTTCCGGCAACAAGTCCGCTAATATCCTGTGTGGTGGCGCCGTTTGACCAATGAACATTAAAAGGGCCCGTACCTCCTATAATGGTTAAATCTATTGCTCCGTCATTACCACCGCTACAATGAACATCCTGCGTGGTACCCGAGATTGTAAAACCACCTGAATTATTTATAGTAAAATATACTAATTTACTATTTCCGCAGCCATCTGTTACCAGCAGCGAATAACTTCCTCCGACTAACGTATCTGCTATTGCTGTAGTATCGCCATTGCTCCATAAATAATGATATGGCAAAGTACCTCCGTTTACAGTAGCCTGTGCCCAGCCATTTGCCTGATTACAATTTGCATTATGCGGTGTAATTACAATCTGCATAAAATCTGGCTGATGGTACTTTGCAACAAAAATATCATCACTTCCTGCTGAAGAAAGATTATAAGTTCCTGCTTCCGGATCAAAATCAACTGTTCCCTGAAAGTCACCTGTAATGTAAATATTTCCTGAAGCATCCAAATCTATACAACGCCCTATATCATTACCGTTCCCACCTATTTGTTTTGCCCAGACGAAATTTCCCATGGAATCCAATTTGCTTATAAAAACATCTTGAACACCAGCGCAAGTAAAATTATTTGTACTTGGGCCCGGGTCAAAATCTGCTGTTCCTGCAAAGTATCCTGTTGTGTATACATTGTGTGAATCATCAACTGCAATGCTCCATCCGGATTCATCAGCTGTACCTCCCATTTTCTTTGCCCAAATAAAGCTCCCAGCGGAATCTAATTTGCTTACGAAAATATCTTTATTCCCAGCTGAAGTAAGATTATATGTTCCAGCTCCCGGATCAAAATCTACCGTTCCATTAAAATATCCGGTGGTGTAAACATTTTCTTTATTATCAATGGCATTGGAATAGGCGTAGTCATCTAAAACACCACTAAATTGTTTTGCCCAAATAAAACCACCATTGGAATTTAATTTTAGAATAAATACATCACCAGCACCCGCAGATGTTAAATTGTACGTCCCTGCACCGGGATCAAAATCAACAGTATTCTGAAACCGCCCTGTAATATATATATTTCCGGATGCGCCAACTTTAATAGAATAACCATGATCACTTAATGTTCCACCAATTTTCTTTGCCCAGATGAAATTTCCTGATGAGTCTAATTTGCTTATAAAAACATCAAAACTACCTGCTGACGAAAGATTATATGTCCCTGCGTTGGGATCAAAATCAGTTGTCCCTTTAAATACTCCGGTAGTATAAACATTTCCTGAAGCATCTGTTGTAATTGAAATCCCTTCGTTATCGGAAGTTCCACTCATTTGTTTTGCCCATTTAAAATTTCCGGAAGCATCCAATTTGCTTATGTACGTACCAGAGCTTCCTACTGAAGTAAGATTATACGTTCCGGCATTAGGGTCAAAATCAACTGTTCCCTGAAATTGACCTGTAGAATAAACATTTCCAAAAGCATCTACTGCATCGGAAAATCCATAATCATTACCTGTCCCACCAAATTTTTTTGCCCAAATATAACTACCTGAAGGATCTAATTTACTTATGAAAATATCAACTCCGCCAGCCGAAATTAAGTTACTTGTACCTGCCCCGGGGTCAAAATCTGCTGTTCCATGAAAGTAGCCAGTAGTATAAATATTTCCTGAAGAATCTCTGGTAATGAATTGACCAACATCACCGGAACTTCCACCCAAATCTTTAGCCCATACAAAGCTTTGCCCATTTGATATATTTACTGTTGTTGTACCTGCCGGGCTTGTACAACCTCCTACCGTTGCTGTTACAGAATATGTTCCTGCCATGGCCGCTGTTGCATTATTACTGACTGTAGGATTTTGAACAGAAGAAGTAAATCCATCAGGTCCGGTCCATGAATAAGTCGCTCCTGCTATTATTGATGCACTAAGCGTAAGCAAGCTCCCTAAACAAACAGGTCCGTTATTTCCTGCTGTTGGTGCTGATGTAGTTTGAAATACCCAACCTGTGTTTCCACCACCATCTGTTGAGCATGTAGCATTCCATGTTGCCCCGCCTGTTGCCCAAGAATCTATTAAATCAAGAAAATAACAATTTACGACCCCTGATGATTTGATAAAAGTGAAATGAGATACTCCGCCATCACTTCCTAATAATATATTATGACTTGGATTTCCAATTGCCGTGAGAGAGGAGATTGTTTGAGTAGAATTTGGTTCAAAAACAACATTATTTCCAGCGTCTACTTTAAAATCATTAAAAGTATTTGATTCGTCGATTATACAAACCCCTGAAGTAACAGCATTCCAAAAATTATTATATATTTTCCCGCCACCATGAAAAGTTTTTGCTACTGTTGTTCCATTCGTTAATTTAATTGTAGAAGTATTACAATTTATAGTTAGGTTTGTAGTAGTAATACAATCCCAAACTGAACCCATTCCATCATCGCCTGTTAATGTCCAAGTTCCAGAACCCATATTAAGAATCCTAACATTAGGGTATTGTGAAATAAAATTCGAACAAGTGATATTTTTATTATTTGCATCAAAAGTTCCTTCTTTTAATTCCACATAACTGGTTATGTTAATATCATCATATAACTGAAGCGTTCCACTATTCGACTGCTTAGAAATATATCCGTTTATTGTTATGCCGTTTGACGTTATAGTTCTAGTCCCAGAAGTATGCGCCCATGCACAAAGACCATTAAATCCAGTCATTCCTGAACCTAATATAAGATTTCCATAATTAACCATTCCATCAGTACCTATCATTGAGCCAGTAAACCCGGTAAAATCTAAATTATTACAACATGCACCTGCTCCTCGGGTTACAGTCACAGACCCACTATTCAGGTCGAAAAAGACGTCATCCGTAGAAGTTGGCACAGCAGCACCTCCGGTTCCACCAGAAATGGTTGACCACTTTAAACCCGGAGTTGCATCCCAACTATCTGTTCCGCCTACCCAATAGCGGTTTGCTCCAATAGCATTTATAACCGAACCAAGTATTATTAAAATTAAAAAACTTAAAGTGATAAATAATTTTTTCATAAGATTAAATTTTCCGAGGTAATATTAACACGTCTAAATTACAAAATATTCATTTACAAGGTCATATTTTAATTTATGTTTTATTTGCTTCTGATTTAAAAAGCCCAACCCTTCATTAAATTTAAATGTTTCGGGCTATACTATCTTTCTTTTGGCTTTTCGTACACACTATAGTTGGTTGGGATTTTCTGAATTTTTTTTGCCAAAATATTTTTTTCAAATCAACTTTTGTATAGAAACCCGGGGGCGAATTAATAGGAAGTGTTTTTTTAGTGATTCCTGATTTTGGCTTGATTTGAAAGGAAAATTCACGAACGCTTCCGATGTCATTGATAGACAGGGGAGTAGAGAGGAGTAAACGGGGGTGCGGCCATGCCAGAGGGACCATTGGACGAATGACGCCCGGAGGGAACATTGATAGGCCTTTTTGAACGGAACTATTGATTTTATTGTGTTGTACTGAAGTTGACAATTCCAAAACAGACCCACCAGTTGTGTGTTGTGCGAAAAACATATATAGCTGCTCCGTAATATTTAACTATATCTTGTAACAATGTTTCTTTATGACCCGGGCTTTGAGTCCAGCCGACCACCGGTGCTGATGGCGGCCGTGAAATACCGTACATTAAACCAGCACAAAGCTCAACGGGACTTGGTTTGTGGTCAAAATAGACCATATGAATTATTTCAGAACATGTGACTGGAATTTGTAAAGAATCCGGGCCAAATTTGCTGTGTTCGTAGAAATTATCTTCCGGTGTGTTATGCTTCGAAACAGTATAATTTCCGAAACGAGTAGCGTAGCCCACGATCCTTTCAGATATAGCGACAGGATCCACCCCATTCAACACCCTGTAGTAATTAACTTCACGGTATAACAGGGCTTCGGCTTCAACGTTTTGCTCAGCGGCATATTCACCAACAAAAGCTTTATTATATGAAAGGTTAACATCCTGAGCCAACACATTAATGAATGATGCTGCAAGGATTCCAATGATTATGGCTGTTTTTTTCATAAATCAGAATATCTAAACTATTTAGGTGGGTTTATTTTTTACATATTGAGATTGTCTGATCTTCTGCCCGCCGCTCCAATAGCCACATAAGACTCGGCAATTCATGCAGCAATTCGAAAAATAGTAGGCACCTTTCCCATCAAATAAATCATCCTTCCACTCGCCAACATATTTGTCTCCCGAAATATAAACACATGTGCCTTGTCCGTTTCTTTTCCCGTTTTTGAACCCGCCTGTAAAGCAATCGCCATTTGAATATTTATAAGTGCCCGTGCCATTAACGCAATTACCAGCCACGCAACCTGTATCAGTATCACATCTTAGTATACAGATCTTGGTAGACGCAATCAAACTGTTGCATCTTAAAAAGAGAAACACAGATAAACTTGCCATTATTATTACAAAATATTTTCTTTTCATTACCCAATTTAATTACATGATTTAATTTCTTCTGTATCTATAACGGCCATTTCATTATTTTTTATCATTGCTCGCTTGACCTTTATTACCGTATTTTTCGAAACATCATGGAGCTTAACACATTTATTTAACGACATGCCCTTTTTTAAATCTGTAACTAACTTGGAATATTCCTTTAATAATTTTTCTTCAGATTTAACTGTTCCGGGAAGTCGGCCAAGAATTTTTCCATTTGCGCGTGCTTGATTTAGTGCCGATTTTACACGTTCAGATAAAAGTCGTCGTTCCTCCTGCGCCATCTCTCCATATATAGCAATTATGATGTTGGTGACAAAGGATTCGTTCCCAGCTTCATCTAGGGATTCCATTCCGCCAAGATTTCTGAAGATGATCGGGATTTTTAAATTATGAAGGGTATCTATTGTGTGACGGATATCTTTTGCGTTACGTCCTAATCGTGATAATTCTGACACCATTACTTTATTAAATTCTTTTTTCCGTGCTGAGTCAAATAATTCTTTCAGGTCTGGTCTGTCCTTTTCTGTTTTGGTTCCGGAAATATGTGTTGCAATAATCTTGGTGATGGTGTGTCCGGTTTGTTCACAGTATAATTTTAATTCAGTTATCTGCCGATCGTATGATTGTTTGGTATTATCCATTGAAACCCGGACAAACAAACAGACATTATTTTTACTTTGCTGTTTCATTTTTAACTACTGTTTTTCGTGAACTAACTATTTAATTTTCCGATATCCATTTTTCAATCATTTCAGACGTTTTTTTTGACAACCTTTTTTTGAACCACCTTATCCATTATTATCATCCGGAAAATCCAGGGAGCCTCCTCAATCTGTTCAAGAAATCTGTTCATTTTGCTAATAAACCTATCAATCCTAGCGACCTCAATTATAATCGGCGTATGAATGGGATTTAAACGATCCAATGCCAATGAATGCTGCGTCTCCATTAATTTTTGACGTAAGCATAAGGCGGAAGTGATGATAAGGTTCAGTTCCTTTTCGCTAAAGAATATTTGTACCTGAATGTTGCTCATATAATTTTTTTAGTTGGTGAATATTAACTTCTTCATGTTCAAACGGGACTTTGTAAGGAAATTTTAAATACTGTATTAAATATTTACGGGAGATCCCAAGCTTTCTTTTGACGTTTCCGCACTCATCAAATAAATAACAGTATTGCCCATATATTCGATAAACGTACCATTCATTTTTTCTTGATGGTTCTTTCTCAATCCACAAACCTGCATCAAAAAGGCCGAAGAGAGTGTTAATGCTGATTTTTCCAACCGAAAATTCATTTATTGATGAATTGAATACGCTTTTTCTGTTGAATCGTTCATCGTTGCAGACTAGTTCTCGATACTGTATCAGCCATGGAATGAATAATGAAATCTTCCGGATATCCTTGTATTCACGGCGCATTGGAAAATCATTCATGTCTAACTATTTTAATACAGATAGATAACGCAGAAATATTAATTCTAGTATGTGCGTCTCAAAAAAAAATTCGACAGGGGATAAGAAAATAATAAAAATTAGTTGTTTTCGGCTTCTGGCTGGGGTTTATGGATATCCGGGATGGTTGGAATATCAATGACCATATTATAGTAGGATTTATCATCGTTCTCTTCACATTCATTCAGATCGATCACCCACATCCTTTTGATATCACCGGAAAGATAGGAAATATATTTTTTTTCCGTGCCTGTTAGATACTTGTTTAGCTCTTCTTTGGCTTCTTCCGGATTATATGGCTCGGTAAATAATGGTAATATTATTTTGTTTTTCTCTTCATCAGATTCGCAGCGTTCGTCAATAATTTTTTTATATAGTGACACAGGGACGCCGCATTCAAAGGCTCCGATCATATTCATTATTTCCGTTAAAGTATATTTTGGTTCCATTTATTTAATTTTTTATTTCGGTTTAATTTTTATTCTATACTTATTCCGTTCATAATTGGTAAGCTTAGCGTAAAACATATTTTTTGCCCGTTTTATTTCTTCTTCATCCTCGCTCACTAATAAGGGGACCAAAATTTCAGATGCCTCCCGATCGCTGCATCTTAGCTCTATCACCTCCGTAAATAAGGCTACGGCTGGCTTTCCGAACAACTGAATGGCTAACATCTCGTCCTGCAAGGCGAACAGGCTGTAATGGGGTTTTTCTTTCATATTAATTTACTTTTTTTAATCGCATTATTCTTCTTTATATCCCCCGGTCCCATGATAACAGCCAAATTTCACAACCCTCACCTTTGGAATAAATCCGGAATCAAAAACAGTTTCAATCTCATCATTAACCTGCTTATTCATTATCTGATACAAGCTTTTTATTTCATCCGTTGGTTTCATTAATGTCAGGGAGATCTTTGGATATAGCCTACAGGAACTATGATATCGCATCGTTAGGTGGCGAATAAACATCTTGTCTAATAATTCCCGTCTTGCTTGAATAAAGATCAAAATTACTCCCGTGCTGTCATTTTTCATATAGCTCACGTGGAATCCGCCATTTACAAAGCGTTTCCAAAACCTCCTATTATTCATACCTCCCAAACTTTTTGATGATTGTAATGCTCGAAATTGCTTTACTAAAAATCTGGGATCTGTAATATTTGGTTGCTCGATTTTTAACAAGTACCATTTTCCATCATTATCATTTATTATTTCTTTCACCTTTTCAATAAGATCCATATCCCGATTTTACTATAAATATACCGAGCAAACAAAAAGCGCACAAAAAATATGTTGGAAATAAATTAAAAAAACATCAATTAAGCATGACTGTTTTGGGTGATTTTGTTCTTCGATTTGAGGGGCGAGAGGCAGCTTTTGGCCCTGTAATATAATAGTGATTGGGGATACAGGGAAATAATCGAAGAATACTACCCAGTTCATTTACCCGCATCAATGGTCGTATAGATGTGGTTTTCGTCTAGTTAAAAAAGAAAATAAAATACGCTTTTGAAAAAAGGACTTGATTTTTCTTGATTAAGCCTTTACATTGTATATTTATAAGAAATAACAATTGTATTAAAAACGAATTTACAATGAATGAAGAACCTACTATCGACATTAGTATCAATACCGATGATTTGACCGATACACAGCAGCAATTATTGTTGTACTTGGCATTGGACGCAGATAAAAACAAAGAGGTAAGATTAACTAACGCTGAACTGGCTCGGATAATGGGCTTCTCCACAGGATATATTAATGTTGGCTTAAACAAACTTGAACAAACGGGAAAGATCTCGAGACATTTCGTGTTAGATTATTCTGCCCCAGCTAAGTTTATCCGAATTATAAAACTCAAATAAATAAAAAAACCGAGACACTACCAATTGTCCCGGTTAAATCTGAATAATATCTTCGTCAATGATTACACAGTATAAATATCGCAATAGATTTAAAAAAGTGAATCGAAAAGTGAATACGGAAGCAATATTATTTGGATATAATTCTGTTGGAAAAGTAATACCAATGGAAGAAAATAATATCACAATTCCCAATGAAATCAAAATGCAAAAATTACAATGATGAATTAAAAAAAGTTCAATTTAAAATCCCAGAGTCAATTAACTTATTTAAGATCCTTACCGAGCATGGATTAATTCGGGACTACCAATACATCCCATACTACAATTATTTTCTTTACTTAATTTACAGAGATCAGAAATATACCTCTGCCCCTGTTGGATTAAAGGCAATATATCTACGAAATGTGATATCCAGAAATTCTACGTTGGAAAACATTAAAAATAATCTGGTTAAAATGGGAATTATTGAAATTAATGATTCTTATCAGGTCAATGAGAAATGTAAAAATTATAAGATCTGTGATAAATACATGGATAATAAAGTACCTTATTATAAAGTACCTTATTATAGTATTTTCACAACCACGGAGCCTTTATCCCCTATGTTGTTACAATTTCCAGAGAACAGTACTGTAACCCAAGACCAGCAATCGATTCACGATGACAAAAATCTATTAAAGAGCACAATTAAAAAATATAAGAAGATCAGGAAGACTTTGAAAGAAAAATTAATTAATCGATTTGATGAACTTCTTAAGGATCCATGCAGCCCACAATATCGGTACATTCAACAAAACATCTTAAATACTACTGTTGATACCGATGTTTACGATAAAATTGAACAGATGAAAAATGAAAAAACAAAATTAAGACCCGGTCAGATTGAATACATGAAGAGTAACCAGAAGATACGTTACTGGAAAAAAGAAAGAATTATGAGTGATGATAATAATATTGCCGAATCATGGATAGAAGATGCCAAGATGGTTGAGTGTGGAGTTGGCAAGATAACATGTCCGGCAAATACTAAAAGACTTTACAGTACCATTACTTCGTATCCAAGTCTCCTGCGTGGATTTCTCCGGTATAAGGATAAGAAACTATGGTATATTGATGTGTCCAATTGCCAACCGTTACTATTCCTTCATTTTATTTATCAGCATATACAAGGCGAAATACCCCCTGATTTATCAAAATATGCCCAGTTGGTTAGCGATGGTCAATTGTATGAATATCTAATGGTAGCGATGGGGAAAACCGATATAATTAAGAAGGATGTTAGCAATATGACGCCTGATGAAATATGGGACTATGAATCAAAACGAAGTATGTTTAAAATTGATTTCTTTGCCAGAGTATTTTTCAGTAACGAGAAGCGGAATTACACAGAAAGAAAAAAATTTGCTGAGCTTTTTCCAACGGTATCGAATATCATCACCCAGTTAAAAAAATCACATCACTCAAACCTTTCATTAAGACTTCAGCGGTTTGAGGCACATATAATACTGGACAGGGTGTTTTATCAGCTTTCAATATTATATCCGGACTCATATGCCGTTCCAATTCACGATGCGATTGTTTGCGAAGAACACATTAAGGATATTGTTTATGATATCATGGTGGAAGAAATTGAGAATGCGATAGGAGTTACACCAAAATTGAAAGTGGAAGAATTGTAATGTCTTTTTAAATAAACTACCAGCGTCGACGATGAGTGGCTGCTTCCTGTACCGCTTTGCTAAGTTCAAAACTGTCACCCCCGTTTTTATAGTGGTTTCTGACTCCAATTCGTATTACAATATTAATGATTTTTATTCTTTCACAAACTTCTTCACCGCAATTCCATTTTCCATCTTCACTTTTTTAAAATATAATCCGCAAACAGTAAAAACCAAAAACCCATGAGTCTTTACGAAAAATTAAAACAGGCAAAAAGTGAAGAGGATGTGACTTGAAGATTTTAATTTGTTTAGGGAAAATGTTTAGTTTTGGGGTAGGAAATGAAATGGATAGATCGAATTGCAAATGTCGCCGAGCGGGGAGCAACAAAGAGACTATCCGCCGTAAAGTGGGGCGTTACCATAAATCTTTTCTGGGCATGGGTGCTTACAATACCTGTTTCGGGACTTTTAGCCGCATGGGTTTATGTTATTATCAAATTCGGAAGCCTTGTAGCAGGTATAACAATCTAGTCAATTTCTAAAATATATTTTCATAAAAACCTCTCTGTTCTGAGGGGTTTTTTTATTGAAGTAATTCCATTCTTTTCCCGAATAATAGTAAAATATTTAAAAGAAATTTAATCATAGCACAATCATAGATTAACATCCGGAGAGTAATTTTGCAATAATAGAAAATTGATTTATGAAAAATCTAAAAATTCAAGATAGTATTGTGCTTGCACAATTTAGGAACAAAAAATGCACCACGGAATTATCTCTTTTTGCAGAAGAGCAACTGATAGGTCAAATGCATTATCACATGGATTCGGATAGCCTTGCCGGAGCTCAGGTTGGAAATAATATCTGGATTTTGGAAAGAACCGGAAATGGATTTGAAACATCTTCCATAATCGTTAAGAATGTAAACCAGGCGAATCCATTATTCAAAATATGGATTGATCTGATGGGAACAACCACCTCTTTAGAATTAAGCGATGGCACAAGGGTGAGATTCCGGAACACCTGTTTTTGGAATAACAAATGGGCATGGGTTAATATGGATTCAAATGAAGTACTTATTGATTTTAATATGAAGGCAGGATATAGCAAAAGAGGAATTACCACCATAGCTTCAAGGTTGTTAAATAATGAAAAAACCCCACTGTTATGTATTCTTGGCTGGTTTATCCTTCATTCCATTGATGTAAACGAAAAAAGGAATTTGGAACTTCAGGAAGTACGCAATTATTAATATTTGAAAAATATGGATGCACATTTATTAGAACTTGATGAACTGTTATCCGTTCAGGAAAGGTATCTGGAGAATTTGATTAAACTGGGATTGATGTTGGAAAATTCAGGACAACATCAAAAAGCATTTGAAGTGTATAAAAAAGGATTGGAAAAAACTGAAAGAGCTAAAACTGTTATTTCAGGCACTATGTTAGGGTTACTGGACTGAGTATCCAAATAACTCTGACAATAACAAAAAATTAAAGATTATCCTCCCCCTTATCTTTACAGGCTATAGAACACATTCTATACATAATTATAACCAATAATGATATTTCAGCATGGAAATTTCTTTTTTTATTGCAAGCCTTTTTTCCCTGTTTGCTCTTATTAATCCGCTAAGCGCATTACCTGTCTTTATTTCATTGACAGGAAATCATGATCCGAAATGGCGAAGTATTCAAGTTAGAAAAACATGCATATACATTATTATTATATGTCTCTGTTCATACTTTGCCGGTACTTACATTCTTGTTTTTTTTGGAATTTCTATTAATGCGCTGAAAATAGCAGGTGGATTAATGATTTCACGTTCGGGTTTTTTATTATTGAATGCAAAACATAAACGTGATGTAAAAGGTAAAATATTACAAGAATCATTAGAAAAAGAAGATATTTCTTTTAGCCCCCTCGCGATGCCACTTTTAGCAGGCCCCGGCACCATATCATTAGTAATTAATATGTCTATTGATTCTCATGATACAATGAAAACATTTATAATAATGGCAGCTATTCTATGCGTTACACTCAGTATCTATTTCATTTTCTCTATCGCACCGAGAATATTAAAATTTACCGGACAAGCAGGATTGAAATCATTATCAAAAATTATGGGCTTTTTGGTTCTATCAATTGGCATAGAAATGATTTCATCAGGTGTTATCACAATGCTTAAGTCGATTAAATAGCTATTGGAAATTATTTTTATTTAACCATAGATCCGTTTTAAATATTTGAGCGTTTCTATTTGCGAGCGATGTTGTAAAACTCCAGCTAAAGACTTGTTATAGGTGTTGTAATTTTCGACGGTAAGCTTTCGTGCTTTAACATTATCATGCAATTGCAGATTCAAAATATCAATCAGTTCCTGTTTGAGGTTTTTATCAATTACAGGGCAGGCCACTTCGATTCGGTAATCGAAATTTCGTTGCATCCAGTCAGCAGAAGTAATATATACTAATGGATCACCGTCATTTGAAAAAGCAACAATACGTGAGTGTTCAAGATATCTGTCAACAATGCTTACAATTTCTATATTATCGCTTATGCCGGGGAACCCTGATTTAATTAGGCATGAACCACGGATAATCATTTTTATTTTGACTCCGGCTACCCCTGCCTTTAGAAGTTTTTGAACAATGACAGGATCAACCAGGCTGTTTAGTTTTATTATGATCCATGCATCTTTCCCTTTCCTAGCATTTGATATTTCTTTATTAATACATCGGAGAAAGAAATTTCTCATATTATAAGGAGAAACTACCAGTGTTTTAAATTGCGGGAAAGAATAATTATTTACAAGTAGATTAAATATCTTATCTGCCTCCGAAGTGATTAATGGATTGGCAGTAAGCAGATGTGTGTCGGCATAAATTTTTGCGGTTTCTTCATTGAAGTTGCCGGTTCCGATGCTGGCATAGAAAACTTTATTCTTACCCTCAAGCCGTTTGATAAGGATTATTTTTGCATGCACTTTCAGGCCGGGAATTCCATGAATTACTTTCACCCCTTCTTCAAAAAGTTTTTGCGACCATTTAATATTTGCCTGCTCATCAAAGCGTGCCTGCAGTTCCAGACAGACCGTAACCGATTTTCCATTTCTTGCTGCATTGATGAGCGCATTGATAATATTAGATTCTCTGGCAAGCCGGTAAAGTGTAATTTTAATGGATTGAACTTTTGGGTCCATGGAAGCTTCACGCAAAATATTCAAAATATAGTCGAATGACTGGTATGGAAAATGAAGAAGGACATCAGACTTTTTCAAAATCCGAAA
>Ga0182027_10002011_pt1 | contig 33223 bp, 25 predicted proteins | sample 712E1DmetaG_FD_121300 | JGI IMG/M metagenome (GOLD analysis project Ga0182027, IMG submission 121300) | Permafrost microbial communities from Stordalen Mire, Sweden - 712E1D metaG (Illumina Assembly) | ecosystem: Environmental > Terrestrial > Soil > Wetlands > Permafrost | place: Sweden...
AAGTCATGATGAAGGTCGCACTGGTGAACTGGAAAGATTCGGAATAAAAGTTCTCCGGTTTACAAATAACCAGATTTTGCATGATAGCGATCTGGTTGTTGAAAAGATAAATGCTACTATAAAAGAATTAACTACAACATCTCGAATGATCTTCCCCCGCTCACATCGGGAGAGGGGAAACGAGGGGGAGAGGCCGGTAAATCAAATTAAATATAATTCTTAAATTTACGGCTATAGAGGGATGTGGGAAAATAAAATATTATGGACTGGACAAAAGATGAAATCAGGTTTTTAAAGACATTGAACAACCCTGACAAGATTCAGGGTTTCCTGGATGCAATTGAATATAATCCTGTTTATGAATGCAGATCGCCTCGATGGGTCATTAGAAAAAGATCTGCCCATTGTTTTGAGGGCGCTCTCTTTGCTGCGGCAGTCCTGCAATTTCATGGCTATAAACCTGTAATCGTAGATCTGAAAGCCTACAATGATGATGATCATGTTATTACCATATTCAAAGAAGATGGGCACTGGGGAGCAGTTGCAAAATCTAATTTCACATCGTTGAGATTCAGGGAACCTGTATATCGCTCCCTGCGTGAACTTGTAATGTCCTTTTTTGATTTCTACTTCAACACTGTTGGAGACAAGTCATTGAGATCTTATTCTATTCCGCTCGATCTTACAGTTTACAATCCGCGCCATTGGGCAACAACCGATGAAGATCTTGAATATATAGGAGATAAACTTGAAGAGATCAAACATTTTCCGGTCATAAATGAAAAGATGATTAAAAATCTAAAAAGAGCAAGTGATATAATGTTGCAAGCCGGGATGCTGGGCTCCAGGCCGGAAGGATTATTTAAGCCGGTCGAAATAACTTAATGTCTATTTATTTGTTTATCATTATATTACAAATACTGCCTTCATCGTGGTCGAAGGGTCTTTTGTAATTAGAACTATATTGTCTATTTTTGATATCTTAAAACAATTCTGGTATGGAGTTATCGGGTAAGTATTACAAAGCCTTCAATGAGCGTCAGTCGGCAATAGAAAAACAATATAGTCCAAAGCAGGCTGAAAAGCAGCATAAAAAAGGTAAGCTCACAGCGCATGAACGTATAAATCTTCTTTTCGATAATTCCACCTTTGAAGAGATAGATGCGTTTGTAACCCCCGCTGATCAGCCGGTCGAATTCGGAAAAGTTGAAAGGTCGTATGGCGATGGTGTAATTGTCGGACACGGGAAAGTGAACGGAAGGCTGATTTTTGCGTATGCACAGGATTTCACAATAATGGGCGGATCGTTAGGGATCGTACATGCAAAAAAAATTGCCAAGATCCAGGAGATGGCTCTGAAAATGGGTTCCCCGATAATTGCCCTCATTGACTCGGGCGGTGCAAGAATCCAGGAAGGAGTTGCCAGTCTGAGCGGTTATGCAGCTATTTTTCAGAATATAATTCATTCATCCGGGATAATTCCACAGATTTCAGTAATAATGGGACCCGCGGCAGGTGGCGCCGTCTACTCCCCTGCCCTGACTGATTTTGTATTTATGGTAAATCATACCAGCTATATGTTTGTCACCGGGCCAAATGTTGTAAAAGAAGTTCTTAATGAAGACGTAACCTTTGAAGGCCTCGGTGGAGCAGAGGTTCATGCCCGGAAAAGCGGTGTAGCCCATATGATCTATGACGATGAGGAGAATACCATTCTGGCGCTTAAAAAGTTCCTATCATATCTTCCATCAAATAATCTTGAAAATCCTCCGGTAGTAAGTGATGACGGATCAATTCCCGAGATTAATGAAAAACTCAGGGATATTATTCCTGAAGATCCTAACAAAGCATATGATGTAAAGGATGTAATTGCGCAAATAATTGACAGGAACAGTTTCTTTGAAACATCAGAACTGTTCGGGGGAAGCCTTGTAACAGGTTTTGCCAGGCTGACTGGTAAAACGATCGGGATTGTAGCAAATCAACCGAAGATTCTTGCAGGTGTTCTAGATATTGATTCATCAACAAAGGGAGCCAGGTTTATCAGGTTTTGTGATGCATTTAATATTCCTGTTATAACTTTCGAAGATGTTCCGGGTTTCCTTCCGGGAGTTGACCAGGAACATTCTGGTATTATAAGACATGGAGCCAAATTGCTGTTTGCTTACAGTGAAGCCACAGTTCCTAAAATAACCATAATACTCCGGAAAGCTTACGGAGGTGCTTTCATTGTTATGAACAGTAAAAATCTTGGTGGCGATTTCAGCTTCGCATGGCCGTCCGCAGAAATTGCCGTTATGGGACCCGATGGCGCCGTGGCGATCCTGTACAGAAAAGAACTTGCCGAATCGAAGAATCCGGTTGAACTTAAAAAAGAGCTTGTCAAAAAATACCGCGATAAAATCGCCAATCCCTTTATTGCAGACGAAAGCGGTTATATCGATGAAGTTATTGATCCTGCGGTAACAAGGAAGAAGATCATCTCAGCTCTGAATGCGCTGAATAATAAGTGGGTTAAGGTGCCTGCAAGAAAGCATGGGAATATGCCGCTGTAAGGCACAGGGCACAGGGCACAGGGCACAGGGCACAGGGCACAGGGCACAGGGCACAGGGCATAGAGAACAGAGAACAGAGAACAGGGAAAAGACGGGATACAAAGTAAATACGTTTAAAGATAAAAGAGAACACGCTAAGCGTATGAGAATTAAGCCCCCTTTAGGGGGTTTTAGGCAAAAAAACCACGAAAAACTAATTATTTTGGATGTAATGAAGATTGAGAGAATACTAATTGCGAACAGAGGTGAAATTGCAGTCAGAATAATGAAGACTGCAAAACTCATGAAAATTGAAACTGTCGTTGTAAAGACGGCAGTTGAACCTAACGCAATGTATCTGTCAGCAGCTGATGTAATATTTGACAATACTGAAGATAATTCTGAAATCCCGGTATTTCTCAATATTGAAAAACTTATTGCAATAGCCCTTGAAACAAAAGCCAATGCTATTCATCCCGGTTACGGGTTCCTTGCAGAAAATGCATATTTTGCTCAGAAATGCATCGATAACAAACTGATTTTTATAGGTCCCTCCCCTGATGCAATATATAAAATGGGAAATAAGACTATTGCAAGGAAAATAGCCATGGCCAGCGGAATTCCAATGGCAATGGGATCTGAAGGGAATATCGCAAATGAAGGTGAAGCAATTTTAATTGCGGAGAAGATCGGTTATCCTGTAATAATAAAAGCTGCATCGGGAGGAGGAGGAAGAGGCATGAGGATCGTGCGCAAAGCTGAGGAGATGGAGAAACTGTTCATTATTGCAAGCAAGGAAGCTGAGAAATCATTCAATGATCCTTCAGTATTTGTTGAAAAGTACATTGAGAATCCTAAACATATTGAATTCCAAATACTTGGAGACACAAAGGGAAATGTAATACATCTTGGGGAAAGGGAATGTTCGATTCAAAGGAAACATCAAAAGCTTCTCGAGGAAGCACCATCTGGCGCACTTGATGAGAAGCTGCGAAAGAAAATGGGTAATATGGCAGTCCAGATTGCCAAAGCTGTTGATTATCATTCAGCGGGTACTGTGGAATTTCTACTTGATTCACAGAAAAATTTCTATTTCATGGAAATGAATACCAGAATTCAGGTTGAACACCCCGTAACCGAAGTAATAACAGGCCTGGATCTGATAGAACAACAAATCAGGATAGCCGATGGCGAGGAGCTCAAATTTAAACAGGGCGATATAAAACTGAATGGATGGGCAATTGAGTGCAGGATTAATGCTGAGGATGTACAGGCCGGCTTCGCACCTGCACCGGGGAAAATTGAAAGTTTACATTTGCCATCAGATCCGTGTGTAAGAGTAGATACAGGAGTACATTCAGGTTCATCGATTGTTGCAAGCTATGATTCGATGATCGCAAAACTGATCGTAAGAGGGAAAGACCGGAAAGATGCTCTCAAGAATTGCAAAATGGCCCTTGATAAAGTCTGGATTAAAGGTACAAAGACCACACTTCCTTTTTTTCGTATGCTGGTCAGACATCAGAAATTTGTGGACGGCAGCTTTACTACATCATTTATTGAAAAGGATCTTGAAAAGTACTACTTTAACAGTGAGTATGAAGAGATGCTTGCCGCATGGCTCGCTACGAAACTCTTTGTGGAAGAAAACCTGAATGATGACAGTATAAATGTCAACTTTGAACATGGAAAAGTAATGAGTCCGTGGTTACTCAACAAAAGAATAAATCAATTTTAAATCAAGCTGATAATAATGGGAAACGAAAAACTCCGCATAAAAAAACTATACGCGCTTTCTTCTGAAAACAGAAAATTCAGCTTTTCACTGCCCCTGAAACATTCAATAAAGATCGGAAAAAGGGAGTATGAGGTAAAACTTAAGGCAGACGAAAAATACGGTACCTATATATTGTGGAAAAATCGCAAATACCCTGTCGAAATTTTACGCTCAAGCCAGAACAAATATGAAATTCTCTTTAACGACATAAGCTACAACTTCACTGTAGAAACCCCCTTCTCACTTCAGAGGATGAAAGTTTTGAATTCAAAACAGGGCAAAATTGAAAAGGAAATCATTAAAGCGCCGATGCCTGGGAAAATTATTGATGTTCTGGTGAGAGAAGGTTCCACGGTTCTGAAGGGAGAGCCTCTTGTAATTCTTGAAGCCATGAAAATGCAGAATGAAATTCTGTCTCCTGTAAATGGCATGATTGAGAAGGTAATGGCCAAACCCAATACCAATGTAATGAAAGATGATCTGCTGGTACAGATAAAATTGTAACCCACCGGATCACTTTCAGAAAAACTCAGTTTAACCTGATTAATTCATAAACTTCAAAAAGACAAAAGATAAAAGGCTAAAGACAAAAGGTTCAAAACATTATGAAAAACAATTATAAAAATCAACTTTTAAAAAAATTATTGACATTGGGTTACATATACCTGACTTTTATCTTTTTACTTTTGTCTTTTATCTTCTGCATGAATAATGCAGGTTAAATCTTTCTTAAAATTCTGCCTGATAAAATAATTATTGCTACTGAAGTAAGGACAATTGCTATTGCCCCATAAATAAAACTATCTGTGGGCACAGGAATAACCCAGGCCCAGCTGATCCAGTAAAAGGGCGAAAAAAAAGTAAAATAATTCCATGGATGATGAAGAAGCAACCCTAATGGAACCACTATCAATAAAATCCAGTAAAAGCCTGAGAATACAAATCCCATTCTCCTGTTTACCGGCAAAGAGCTTATAAACAGAAAGACGAAAGGCGCCTGAATTGAAAGAAGAAACGCTGCAAAAAGAGTTCGTAACCATCCTTCTGTAGGGACAGGTTTTGTCAGGATAATAGTAATAATAACGAAAACAAAGCTTATAAATGCAGTGACCACCATCATCACAAAAAGACTCTTATATCTGGAATCAGGAAGTGTTGTTTCGTTTTGCCCTGGATGCATTTCTTTTTCATGCAAAAGGATGAAAGCGCTTACTTTTCCAATTAGCATCGGGATAATTGAAACAAGAGTTATAGCTATAACTGAGTAATATCTGTTAAGATGATCACCGGCCTTTGAAATAATTAAGCCTGAGAAAGGAGGAAAAACATATTTCAGAAGAAGAATAATGACAACCGGTGCCAGAAAGCGGGCCAAAAGCTTTTTATCGTGCAAAATGATATTTATATCACCAATAAACAGGCTTATAAATCCGCTCCACATTTCTTAAGACTGAAATGAAATATTAAAGAAACAATCAAAAATATATGTTCTGTCCGGTTATCCCTTTGTGTTACTTCGTGCCTGCCTTTGTCACTAAGTTGCACTAAGAGTGCTTGAGGCAGATTCTATAATTAGCTTTTAACCGGGATATGTTTCAAAGTTCCAGCCAGAAATTCCCAGAATTTTCCGACTGAAGCAATATTTACCTTTTCGTCAGGAGAATGCGGATATCTGATTGTGGGTCCAAATGAAATCATATCGAGATTAGGATAAACACCTGCTATAAGGCCGCATTCGAGACCGGCATGGATTGCTTTTATTTCAGGTACTTTTCCGAACATATCCTTATAGATCCCGCTCATTGTTTTCAGAATCGGAGAATTCATATTTGGATTCCATCCCGGGTATCCGCCTGTCAGACCTACTTCAGCATCAATCAGCTGAAATACTGCTGCAATTTTCCATGCAGTAGCTTCTTTTGCAGAGTCAACTGAACTTCTTGTCAGATTATATGCCTCAAATTTGCCGCCAATGCATTTCACAATTGCAAGATTATTTGATGTTTCTACCAGTCCTTTCATGGCCTGGCTCATCCTCTGTACCCCGTTCGGACATGCAAAAAGAGCTCTGATGATCTTATACTGATCCTCTTTTTTCATAACTTTTGCAGGAGCATCTGTCTTCTCTGCAATAAATTTCAAATCAGGTTCGGTATCAGAAAATTCTGTCCTGTACATTTTCTCATAACTTTTTACAAATTTCTCGAAATTCTTTGCTTTACTTTCGGCAACCATAACAATGGAATATGATTCTCTCGGAATCGCATTCCTGAGATCGCCTCCGTCAGCTTCGGCAAGCCTGATAGCAAAATCCGATTCCGCCTGCATAAGGAACCTGAACATTATTTTATTGGAATTAGCTCTTCCTAATGCAATATCAACTCCTGAGTGGCCGCCCTTCAGTCCTTTTGCAGTAATTTTAAATGAAGACATCCCTTTTGGCGATTTTTCTTCCTCATATTTTTTTCCGACATTAACATCAATGCCTCCGGCACAGCCTACATAAAGTTCACCCTCATCTTCAGAATCAAGGTTCATCAGAATATCACCCTTCAGAAGCCCTTTTTTGAGTCCGAATACCCCTGTCATTCCCGTCTCTTCATCAATTGTAAAAAGAGCTTCAACCGGACCATGAGGAATATCTTTTGAGGCAAGGATTGCCATAGCTGATGCTACCCCGATACCATTATCAGCACCGAGAGTGGTCCCGTTTGCCCTTACCCATTCACCGTCAATGACTGTTTCAATAGGATCTTTCTTAAAATCATGTTTTTTATCGCTGTTTTTCTGGGGCACCATATCGAGGTGAATCTGTAAGATCACCCCTTTTCTGTTTTCCATTCCCTTTGTAGCAGGCTTCCTGATAATTACGTTTCCAACATTATCAACAACTGTTTCAAGGTTATTTTTCTTACCAAACTCCTTGATATGCTCAATCATTTTTTGTTCAAATTTTGAAGGGCGTGGTATCTGTGTTATCTCATGGAAGTAATTCCATACTGCTTTTGGTTCAAGATTACGTATGTCGCTCATATTCAATTATTTTTTAAATTCAGTTAATGTGAGTGTAAAATTAGTACAATTCAGGAACATAAACAATGAAAAAAGAGAGGACGAGAACCAGTCAGATATTTTTTTGTCCCGCAAAACCTAATATATAATTATAACAAAAACTTAAGAATCGGGGTCATTTGAATTTTGTAACAATTTTGTTACATTGCTGACACCTGATTTATACTATTTTATAAAACTAACAATAAAGTAATGAACAACTTATCATTTCAAAGTTTTTCAGGAAGACTCCTGTTTTTTCAAAATTGTTCATAATTTTTAATAAGATGACATTTTTATATATTGTAGTAGCTCTCGTTATAATCTTTGACTTTATTAATGGTTTTCATGATTCGGCAAATTCAATAGCAACTGTCGTCTCAACAAAAGTTCTTTCACCTTTCGCAGCAGTTTGTATGGCTGCTTTCTTCAATTTTGTTGCATTCGTGATATTCACTCCAAAAGTTGCTTTCACTATGGGCAAAGGTGTCATCAATCCGGATGTAATAAATCTGACCGTTATCGCTTCTGCCCTGATTGCAGCAATCTGCTGGAACCTTGCGACATGGTGGCTGGGGCTTCCTTCCAGTTCTTCTCACACTCTGGTCGGAGGGCTTGTAGGTGCTGCGGTCGCAAGTTCAGGTTGGAGTTCGGTAGTCTATATAGGAGTAATTAAAATTGTGATTTTTATTGTGGTAGCTCCTGTGCTTGGAATGGTAATGTCTTTTATTATCTCTGCCATTGTAATCTTCATTGCCAGGAACCATTCTCCTTCCGCGATTGATAAGCATTTCCGAAGGCTTCAGCTATTATCAGCGGCAGCATTTAGTCTTGGACATGGAGGAAACGATGCTCAGAAATCTATGGGGATAATTTGGGTTTCCCTTATAGTTTCAGGTTTAGCGACAAAGAATGATCCTATTGCTTTATGGATTGTCCTTTCCTGCCAGGGAGCTATAGCCTTCGGAACATTATTAGGTGGCTGGAGAATTGTTAAGACAATGGGGCAAAAGATAACAAAGCTTAAACCCTTTGAAGGTTTCTGTGCTGAATCTGCAGGTGCCATTACACTTTTTGCTGCCACACATTTCGGTATTCCGGTGAGTACAACTCATGTTATAACCGGAGCAATAATCGGAGCAGGAGCGAGAAAAGGAGTTTCAGCAGTGAAGTGGGGAGTAACCACTAAAATATTCTGGGCCTGGTTACTAACAATACCTGTATCTGCTGTCGTAGGTTCTTTAATGTACCATCTTCTTAAATTGATTCTTGCATAAGTAAAAAATAATCTCGCAATAAAATATTGATAGTTATGAATATAGATAGATTTTTGAAATTTTTTGTTCCGAAAGATCACTCATTTTTTCCACTGTTTGAGAGTGATGCCCAGAATCTGGTAAAAGCATCAGAACTTCTGAAGGAACTATTAGCCAGTGCAGATGTTGTTGAACATGAAAGACTATACAAAGAAATCAGAGATATTGAACATATAGGAGACGAGATCACTAATAAAACATATGAACAGCTTAACAAGTCTTTCATAACTCCCTTTGACAGGGAAGACATTCATGAACTGACAGCAAATATAGATGATGTGGTTGACTCAATAAACGGGATCGCTCGTCGTATTTGCCTCTACAGGCCAAAGAAGATGATGGCTATATATAAGGAGATGGGAGGACTGGTCTATGAAGGGGCAAAAGAGGTCGAATCCGCGATTCATTGCCTGAAGGATCCGGTTGCCAATAAAGGAAAAATTACAAGGGCATGCGGTATCGTTACAGCCATTGAACATAAAGCCGATGAAATTTATTTCACTGGCATATCGGAACTTTTTGAAAAAGAAGAAGATCCAAAAGAGTTGATTAAAAACAACAAAATCCTTGAGATGCTCGAAAGATGTGTTGATGAAGAGGAGGATGTTACCGACACTCTAAAGTCGATTTTGATTAAAATGGCCTAGAAACAGGTATGAGGTGTGAGGCGTGAGGCATGAGGCATGAGGCATTTATTGAATTATCACTTTTTTGAAACTGTTGATCTTATCTGAACTAAGTCTGATAATATATACACCGCCGGTTCTGTTTGAGAGATCAATAACATTTACATCAGCACTTCCTGTTTTTTCCCAGATCAGCTTTCCCATTATTGTATAAACTGAAACTTTACAGTTTTCACAGTTTTTCAAATTGAATAGCCCATTGTAAGACGGATTTGGATAGATTTCGATATTGGTTGTTACAATTTCAGAAATACCGGTTCCTATATTTACAGTCACATAAAATGTCTGGAGAAAATTTCCGCAATTAAAGCCGTCCGAACCATTTGCAGTATATTTTCCGCTCTGCATTGTATCATTAACAGCAATTTTTACTGCTCTCGACGCTGAGGAAAATCCTTTTGGCCCGGTCCATGACCATTTCCAGCCAATGGAATCAACCGGCACTGGACTAAGAAAAATTGTATCACCTGTCTGGACGGTTGCACTGTTCCCCTGATTGAAAGGTCCATTGTTAATTTTAAAAAATGGTGTAATGCTGTCCTCTATGAGTTTCAGATTAAAGTTAAAGAAGGTATTCTTATGAGTTAACTTATAGACACCTGTATCCCGAAGCTGAACATCCGGAAAATCAATCTGCCTTGTGCTGGCAATGTAACCGTCAGGCCCGTTCCATAACCATCCGGTAGTATCGGACGAAAGAGCGCTGAAAGAGACTATTCCTCCCTTGCAGAGCAAAGCTGAACTGATCTGTTGCCAGCCGGAATTATTTACATTAACCAGTGGTTTTATATGAATACTGTCAACCCCACAGGTGCTGCAAACAGGTTTTATGCTGATTATGGTTATTGACGCAGGACTGATTGTAGTATAAGAACCATCGAATAATCTGAATTCTGAAAACCCTGCCTTATTAATGTTGGTTGTACCGCCCGTAATTGTGATCTTCACATATCTTGCTGATGCAATAAAATTATCAGTCTCTGTTTGGGAAGTAACAGTACTGTTTGTTTTGTCGGCCGTCAATAACCAGTTAATGCTGTCGGAAGATACCTCAATTTTATATTTATACGCATTACCCGAAGTAAGCCATACCACCTGGCTCCCGGTCAGGTTTATAATCGAGCCCAGATCAACGCTCCATGAATGACCAGGATTTCCATCTGCTGCAACCCAGTAAGAATATATGCTGCCATCATTAGCTGAAGTTGCCAGGTTTTTTCCCGGAGAAATTGTATACGTTCCGTCAAAGACTCTGAATTCAAAAAAACTTGCCCAGTTTCCGCTGTCTACACCGCCTGTTATTGTGATACGTATATATCGTGCTGTCTCACTGAAACTATCATCCATCATTTGTGATGATATTGAATTGGATGTTTTGTCAGCTACGATTTTCCACGTTGAATTATTAGTTGATGTTTCAATTTTATACTGGTAAGCGTTTGCGTGCTCCCAATAAATTTCAGTGCCTGTAATACTATGGTTAGCTCCCAGATCCACTTTCCACCAGTGACCCGCATTACCGTCAATTGCACACCAGCGTGTTTCATTATTACCATCGTTTCCTGCCTGAACCGGGTTGTTTCCCTGCTGGCTGTCCGATGAAGCTGTTTTCCCCACAGCAATATCGTTCATTGTATTAATAACCTCTGAATCAGAATGAGATGGTTTGCGCAATGCAACATTATTCAATACCGGTGGCGTAGTAGCTGTCAAAACAATCTGACCTTCCTGACCTGTAGACTGAATTATGGACAGGGCTTTCCCGTTGAAAGACTGACGTGTTGTTCCTTTAAATGATTCCAAACTGAGCGGATTCCCATTATCAACACCAGCAATTTTGCCCGGTCCGCTGATTGAATAAGTTATCTGATTTGCGGCATTAGGATCCAGGATACCTGCAGGATCAATCATATCTGTTTCAATAAACGCCTGATCGTAGCTATCAGCAAGAATAGTATCGCGATCGCTTTTCAATCTAATTTTTGATGCAGAAACTGATGTGGCTATACTGTCACTTGCTGCGACAGCTCCATTTTTAAAAGCCAGGGCTTTTATTTTGCCGGCTTTAAACGGAACATTCCATTCCGGATGATAAGGCTTTATTTCCGAAACTTGTTTTGTACCTGAATTAATCCCATTCACAAATAAAGAAACACTGTCGCAGTTTGAATAAGCCCATATGGGTATTGTGTCGCCTTCTGCCCAATTCCAGTGTGGCAATAAATGAACCATTGGTTTTGAGGTCCATTGACTCTGATAGAAATAATAAATGTCTTTCGGGAAACCGCACATATCAACAATCCCAAAATATGAACTTTTGGCTGGCCATCCGTAAGGAGTCGGTTCACCAATATAATCAAATCCTGTCCAGATGAATTGTCCAACAACAAAAGGACGCGATTTATCGAAATCCCATGAATCTTCGGCACTGTGCCCCCATGGAACCACGGAATTGTCATAAGAAGAACATTGCATATCCGGGTCTGTGAGGTTATTCTGACTGGCAGGCATATGATAAACGCCACGTGACCTAACAGCTGATGATGTTTCACTGCCCATAATCACCCATAATGGATGATTCTTATGATCATTATCATAGGTTGCGCCTGACGCATAATTGTAACCTACAATGCCTAAAAGCGGGCCCAGCAAATCCTCGTAATTCAAAGCCTGGGTGATAGGTCTTGTCGGATCATCTGTCTGGACCCATTTAATAAGTTTCTGTGCAATAGTATATCCGCTTGCATCTCCCTGCTGAGGTATTTCATTGCCAATGCTCCACATTACCACGCTTGCATGGTTACGGTCGCGTCGAACCCAATCCTGAACATCCTGCTGCGCCCAGGTATCAAAATATTGACCATAATCATTAACATTTTTGCCGGTCTCCCAGCAATCAAATGCTTCATCCATTACCACTAATCCAAGCCTGTCGCATATATCAAGCAACTCCGGAGCAGGCGGGTTATGTGAGGTACGGATCGCATTACATCCGAAAGACTTTAATATTTCAACCTGGCGTTCCAGCGCACGATAATTCTGTGCAGCCCCAAGACTTCCAAGGTCGTGGTGCATGCAAACTCCGTGAAGTTTAATGTTCTGATCATTCAGCCAGAAACCCGTGCTTGGATTTATCGTAATTGACCTGACCCCAAGAGTTGATGAGAATGTATCAGTAACCTTATTATTTGTTAATATTTGCGTTTTGACAGTATAGAGATATGGATTTGTAATCGACCACAGAACAGGATTTTCAATCCGGAGTTTAAGACCAAATGTGTTTTCGTCATTGTTTCCTATGCTGACAGGAGCACATGTTGCAGAGGCGACGCCATTTCCAAAACGGTCATAAACTGTTGTTACAAGAGTGATTGTTTGTGCTGATTTGGAATGATTTTGTACTCTCGTAGCAGCTGTAACGATTGCTGAGGAAACACTCACTGATGTTGTTGTGATGAAGGAACCGCAATATGCAATATGAACAGGATCGGTTACGGTCAACCACACATTCCTGTAAATACCGCTGCCAGAGTACCACCTGCTGTTGGGTTGATTATTATTTACCTTCACAGCAATAACATTGGCTGTTGAACCCGTTTTAATATAAGGGGTAAGATCATATTCAAAGGAGCTGTAACCATAGGGTCTGGTTCCAAGTTGCTGTCCGTTTATCCATACGGTACTATTCATATAGATCCCTTCGAACTGGATTGTAATTCGCTTGGCCGAAACGGAATCGGGTAAATAAAAGGTCTTCCGGTACCAGCCAATACCACCGTCAAGATAGCCGCCACCACCACCGGCTGCAGAATTCTGATTGAAAGGTTGTTCGATGCTCCAGTCGTGTGGTAAAGAAAGCTTGTGCCAGCCCGAATCATCGAAACCTGTTGCATAACCGCCGGTAACATCTCCCTGCTGGAATTTCCAGTTACCATTGAAATCTGAACCTCTCCCTCCATTGAAAATATCAGTGACAGGAACAGGAATGGCGGAATATGCATTTGTTACCAACAGGTTTACCAGGATAAAAATCATTATTCGAAACGGAAAGATCTCCCCTTTCTTCATAGTGTAATTCATTATTTCTTTAGGTTCATTTTATTTATGAATAAGAACCTTTCTTGTTATTATTTCAGTATTGGTTTTAAACTGCAACAGGTAAACACCATTGTCAAAATCAGGTAGAGGAATATTCAGATAATTATCTCCAGCCTGATAATCAGTTTTTGGCAAAATAAGCAATAATTTTCCCGTCAGGTTGTAGATATTTACCGTTACGGGCTGTTGAGTTGCTAAATTAAACCAGATATTTACCTGATCCGCGGCAGGATTTGGGTAAATAATCAGATTTAAATTGGCGGTATTATTCTTGTCTATTATGACCTCAAAATTCCACTCATTTTTACCTCCGGCAAAATTTATTTTATTCTCAAACCTGTCATAGAAAGCCCCGGTATCAGTCTCCACATAATACTTGTTTCCTGGTATAAGCTGCCGGGTTCCTGAAAAGCTTATCTCCCCGGAACCTGATCCAATAACAGAATTGCTGTCGATCACTTCTATCAATTTATCATCAGCATAATTCCTTATGGCAATTTTCTTTCCTTTAATATAATAGGACGGGGCTGAAAATTGTATCTTATAAACAGGTCTTGTCTCAACAATCTGCGATTGATTTGCGGGAGCAAATGAAATGGTATTTACCGATAAACTATCTGTTATGCTGAAGCTGCCGTTCAATCTTATATCGTGCGAAGAAGAACCGATTAACAAATCATATTCACCCTTGTCATAGGCAAAGTCTTTCAATTTTTCTTTATAATAAGAAATCGAAGAACTGTCGAGGTCCACAGAAATAGTTTTATTTTCTCCGGGTGCAAGGAAAACTTTTTTAAATGCCTTTAACTCTTTATTTGGACGCGAAACCTTACATGAAACCTGATGAACATATATTTGAGCAACTTCTGCTCCGGCAACGGTTCCTGTGTTCTGAACATCAAATTCCACATTCACCTTATCCATTTTCTGAGTGCTTTCAGGTGTTATCTTAAGATTTGAATAGGCAAAAGTCGTATAAGAAAGTCCGAATCCAAAGGGGAAAAGCGGGTCCACATTTTTTGAGTCATAGTAACGGTATCCTACATACAATCCTTCTGAATAACGTACTCTTCCACTGGAAGTTGTATCATAATAACTCCGATAGACAGGATTGTCTGCCCATTTTTTCTCAAAAGAAGCTGGAAGTTTACCGCTGGGGTTTGTATCTCCGAACAGTATTTCTGCAAGAGCGGTTCCTCCCTCCTGCCCCGGGTACCAGGCCTGCAGATATGATTTTATATTTGGGAGCCAGCCTGCTGTTGATACGCTTCCGCCGGCATTCACAATTACAATTGTATGAGGATTGACATTAGCCACCGCATTTATTAAATCTTCCTGATGGCCAGGCAGTTCAAAAGTACGATCGGCACCTTCTCCTTCCGAGCTTGAATTAAAACCTACACATACAACTGCTGCATCGGCATTTTTAGCCAGCTGAACAGCTTCCGAATTTGCAAAGTCCAGTAGTTTCCAGCCCATATGAACTTCAGCCAACCCAGCATGTTCGTAGTATTCGAACCGGATTGAGTGAACTGTATTGGTGAGATAAACAACTGTGCTTGTAGTGTTTACTGCCTGATCCTGCCATTGATTCATTACCAGGTTATTATCAATATAAAGTCGATATCCATCATCGCCTGCTCCAATGAATTCATAATTGCCTGACGTGGCGGGCTGAATAAATCCTTTCCAGCGGATAGAAAAATTATCGGTCGGAAATCCTGGAAAGGAAGGACCGCCGCTTGCCCAGTTAAAATCAATATGGGCATCAATCTGTGAATATGCAGGTGTTCCGGTCAGATCGATATTGGTGAAATACTCAGCTTTCAGACCCGGGGTTTGCAGCAATGAATCGGTATAAAATACAGAAGAGCTGTAGGATCCTGCCGGGTCCGTCAGACCTGATGCATAAGTTATTGTAATGTTTTGTCCGGCCAGGTTTTTTATTCCCTGAAGCACTGTAACAGAATGAAAAGGGCTGGTATATGAGCTTCCTCCGCCTGCAACATATGAATCGGCATTCGGTCCTATAACGGCAATGTTTTTTACAGAATCTCTTTTAAGCGGCAATGTTTTGTTTTCGTTCTTCAATAAAACTATTCCTTCACGGGCAAGATCGAGTGCAACCGCTGCATTATCAGAATTATCCAGAGGATAACTCGTATCAGTCTGATTATGGTCAAAAAAACCAAAAGCAAACAGGTCCCTCAATATCCGTCGTATTTTATCGTCAATTGTGGCAATTTTAACAACACCGGTACTGATAGCAGGGTTCAATGTGGCAGCATTCATAAAACTTGCCGAGGGCATTTCAAGATCAAGGCCACCGTTTGCCGCAGCTACACCATCATGTGTTGCACCCCAATCGGACATTACCAGGCCATTGAATTTCCAGCTGTTCTTTAAAATATCGACAAGCAAATGATGATTCTGAGAACAATAGGTTCCATTCAATAAATTATATGCTGACATAACTGCACCTGCATTGGCTTCCTTCACAGCAGCTTTGAATGCAGGAAGGTAAATCTCCTGCAGAGTTCGTTCATCCATATCAGAGCTTATCGAATAGCGGTTCCATTCCTGGTTATTGGCAGCAAAATGTTTGATTGTTGAAACAACACTGTGGCTTTGGACTCCCTTAACATAAGCAACTGCCATTCTTGACGACAGATAGGGATCCTCTCCAAAGTATTCAAAATTGCGTCCGCACATAGGTGCCCTGTAAATATTCAAACCAGGACCTAAAAGAAAATGAACTCCTCTTGCCCTTGCATCTTTCCCGAGAGCATCACCAAGCTTATTAACCAGATCAACATCAAAACTGGCTGAAGAACAAATACCGGCAGGGAAAGCGGTTGTCTGTCCCCAGGTCCTGACTCCCACAGGTCCGTCGGACATTTTTATCTGAGGTATGCTAAGCATTTCTATCGCCCTGATATACATGCTATTTTCACCGCCTATATAATCAAGTTTCTCATTCAATGTCATTCTTGATAATAAATCTGAGACCCTGTCTTCCACTTTGGCATTCGGATCAAGATAGATCTGGGAATAGCTTTTGCTGAAATATGACATGACCAGCATCACACCAAATATCATAAATAGAGTCTTTTTCATACTTCACTGGTTTTTATGCAATTGCATAAAATTCTTCATCATTTGCTGAATCAACGAATATACATAAATCATAATATCAATTATCTGATTTTTATAGGCTGTCACTTCAATGATTAATATGGCAAGATAATTGATTAAGTTTTTCTATTTCCGGCTTAACAAAAATTTAACAAAATTGACTCAGTTTTAACTATTTACTTTAAGAAACAGATATTAATTTTGAACCGAAAAAAATCAATTTAATAAATGTCGGGTATGAAAAAAGCAGCCAGCAAGTCATCAATTCCTCGCCCACTGAAGAAATTATTCGTGAAAAGGCTAAGGAGATATACCTCCAGAGGATTGATCGTGGAGAAAACGGCTCGGCACAAGATGACTGGCTCGAAGCAGAAAAATATTTCAGTAATCACGAAGACTATTTGAACTGATCGCTGAAAAATTATTGGCGATTATCAATATGATTGATTAATGAAGGATTGGATCAGCAGATTACATCTACGAATTTCTGAAACCGCAAATACAAAACCGGGCATATTTATACTGTTTATTTGTGCCATGGCAGATGCATCATTTTTACCATTGCCCGTCACAACTTTATTCCTGTTTTTAATTCTCCTGGATTTAAGATTGATTCATAAGTATGTCTTTTTCGTAGTCCTGGGAACCTTATCTGGAGCAATAGCAGGATATTTAATCGGACATTATGCATGGCTTAAGCCTGATGGAGAGTTTACGGGTGCTATATGGCCTGCTCATATTAACGATCATAATCAATCAGGTGATAAGAGAGGCGCTCAGCATCATTGACGACTGCCAGTCGTTCAGTAAACTTTTATAAACAACTAACAGTTTCTGTCGGATAACATCCTTATCAAACTGGAAGAGTAATTGTTCGGATACTCTCAGACCTTCATTATAAAACGCTTTATCGCTGATCATTCTTTTTGTCATGGAAATAAATTCTTCTGTGCTGCCTGCTTTAAGATAAGGATTTTTGTAGAGTGATTTATATTCCTCGATATCCCTGTATATAACCGGCATTCCGCAGGCTGCAGCCTCAATTGGTGACAGCGGGCAGTTTTCCTGGTAAGACGGGAAAAGCATGAGATCAGCAGCTGCGTAGATTTGAGGCATTTCTTCCAGATCAATCTGGCCAGCGTTGATTACATTCAGTCCCGCACCTGCAAATCTTTCATCTATCCTTTTAATACCTTCGGTCAATCCTCCGAACGGTCTTCCTCCCGCCCATACAAATCTGACTTCAGGAAGGGCTTCCGCTACATCGAGGAAATCATCAACTCCCTTTCTGCCTGTTAACTGCCCTACGCCAAGAACAACAAACTCATTTTTATCTAAACCGAGCTTCCGGCGTCCTTTTATTCTGTTCTCATCCGTTCTCCTCCAGGTGTCAGGATGAACCGGATTGTAAATATTCACTATTCTCGTTTTAGCGCCGCTCTCAATAATTGCCTTTTCCACCATAGGTGATATCGCTATACAAACATCTGCATAGGAATAAACTATCTTGAGTCCAAGCTTTATAAAAGGCATAAATAACCACCAGGCAGGCAGAGATCCTTTTATGGAATCGGGGATCACATGAGCAGTAAACACTCTTCTGCCCTTATATTTTCTCCCTTTCCATAAATAGTAAAGACCATAAGTATGGCCGTGAAAAACGTCTCCGGTGCCCTCATCATTTATAACTACTTCAACATCATCCTTCTCCTTTAATAATTCAATGTGATCCATAAAAGCCGTGTGTACGCCCGTCGCTTTCATTATAAAAGGAGTCTCTGATATAACATGTATTTTCATAAAGTAAATTTTAAGTTGAAAAGTTTTAGTTGATAATCAAAGTCATTCAGGAATTATGAATACTCACTTTTCCTTTGCTTTTTTCTTTTTTCCTGAAATAGGAAATGATCAGAATTATGCCTGCAACTATCGCAAGCATCGCCAGCAGATAATATTTAAAATCTTCGATGTTACCGATAAAAAGATTCCATGAAGGGCCGATTAAATTACCCATTGCAACCCACACTGAAGCCCATGTTATGGCAGTTATTAATGCAATTGGCAGGAAAATTTTAGGTTTTAATTGAAGAAGGCCTGCGATAACTGATATGTATCCTCGCGTAAATGGAGTAAGTCGGAAAATATATATATTTAACAGTCCGCCACCCGATATTTTAGCTTTCAGTCTTTCTATCATCTTTGAGGACAAGGGAAGCCACCCTGGTTTTTTATTCATAATAATTGTCCCTGCACTATAAAAAAGAAAATACAGGATATTTGTCCCGATAAAATCAGCAGCTACCGCAGCCACTACAATAAATGGAAGATAAAGAAGGCCTTTAAATGATAAATAACCCGAGAACATAAGCAACAACTCATTTGGAAATGGATTGGGCAGGCCTATTTCCTGGAAAAAAACCAGAAGGAATATTGCCAGATATCCCCAATTTGTAACCCAGTAAACTACCTGTTCAGGCATAGCTGTCAGAATTATTTTTAAGTCCTTTTCTTCCCCTTCCTGCAAAAACAGGAATCCATCTCTTATACAATAACAATTATCATGCAAATTAGTTAACTAAATACATATCAGCCCGGGATATTATTCAGAATAACAGTAATTTAATAATTTCTTAATTAGTATGTAATATCTGAAACAAATCATAAATTATTAGTTATTAATAACGTCATATTGTCGTAACCTTATCGTATTATTAAAGGAATAGATTTGTCCAAAATTAACCAGATGGACAACCTGATCATTATTTTCCAAAAAAAATTATTATTCCTTTTTCTTCTATTATTCCCTGCTATTTCAAATGCGGCTGTGATTAAGGGCCGGGTCACGGATGCTGAAACTCACAAACCAGTTTCCGGGGCCGCTGTGAGTATTATCGGAACAAACATGATTACAGTTTCGGATGCCAGTGGCTATTACATATTTAATACTCTGAAACCTGGTACCTATTCCATAATCGTTTCATGTATGGGTTATAAAAACTCAGCAACTGTAAGCAATACTATTGGCGCTGCTGATGCAAATATTATAATTGACTTCAATCTTGATCGTTCTGTGATCCAGATGAACGAAGTTGTTGTAACCGGCACCCAAAACAAAGAGACAAATTCAAGTGCCAGGAGCGATGAGCGCATTTCTCCTAACGTTATAAGCATTATTTCTGCCAAAACCATTGAAAGCCTGCCGGATCTTAATGTGGCTAATGTGCTGCAGAGGGTTTCAGGAGTATCGATGATGAAAAACAGCTCCGGAAACAATACTCAGCTCGTTATCAGGGGTATGGCGCCCAGGTATAACAGTACACTGGTAAACGGCACCGTTGTACCCACCACAAGCGGATCGACAAGAGCTGTTCCAATGGACATTTTCCCCTCAGTTTTTGTCGGTCGCATTGAAGTGACAAAGGCATTGACTCCTGATATGGAAGCATCAGGATTAGGTGGATTAGCCAATATTGTCATGAAGAATGCTCCTGATACAGCAATACTGTCAGTGGATTTATCAACAGGTTATAACCAATATCTGTTAAACCATAAGTTTTCAACATTCGACTATGGCGTAGTTAATATAAAAAATCCTGCCCAGATACATGGTCCGGATTATATTACAAGCCCATCAGATTTCCCGACAGCAAATCTGGTGTTAAAACAGATACAGGCTCCACCCGACCTGAACGGAAGTGTATCATACGGCAACAGGTTTTTCAATAAAAAACTGGGTGTCCTCGTTTCCGGCACAATCCAGACTACCTATCAGGCTTCAGTAAATAATTACCTGGGAACTCAGCTGAATCCGAATACAAATAACCTGGACACCACTTCGTGGAACAGAGTTCAACTATATAATCAAATAAACAGGAAAGGGTTCGTTGTAAGACTTGATTACTGGTTTAATGAAAAAAACCAGATCAGCTTTTCCAATAACTACTTCAGTATGGATGAGATCAGAGCCAGGCACGAGGAGGACACTACTTCAGATATAAACAAAGGGAGGCTTTATTTTGGGGATTTTACCAATATGGATAAGTCGAGCCTAGAAAATGCAGTTTTACATGGCACTCACATTCTTTCGGAAAAACTAAATTTGGACTGGTCGCTCGGATATTCGGTTGCCGGTTCGGAATCGCCTGATTACGTAAGTGTAAACTACAACCAGGTAATTCATCCGAGTGTACAGCCTGAGTACCTTAACTATAAAGATGCGGTCGACCGTGTCTGGCAATGGAACAACCAGGATGAAAAGTCAGTTTATATAAATCTAAATTATAAACCACTTATTTCCGGACATTTTTATGAATTCAAGTTTGGCGGAATGGCAAGGGATAAATACCTGATGAATAATGAAAATGACTATTCGAGAGATTTTACGACAACCGCTAATTATCCTAATCCTGATGTAATAACAATATATCAGCAGAATTTATTAACATGGCTGAATGACCAGCAGTTACAGGGCGATGCAATCTATAACTCGGCAAATTTCAATGCACATGAAGACATAGAGGCCGGTTATGCAATGGTAAAGACGGGTTTTGGAAAACTGCAATTACTGACAGGCATCAGAATCGAAAACACTTCAATGTCCAATACACATAACGGTCTGGATCATGGTCAGATGGTTCTTCTCAGCGCTTATCAGCACTATTACGATCTGTTGCCCAGTCTGCATCTGAAGTATCAGATTAGCGATAAAAAAAATATTCGTTTTTCAGTATACCGTGCTCTGAACAGGCCTAATATTTCTGAAACTGTTCCTTACACCAGCAGAAGCGCAAATGGAAATTCTTCTGGTAACCCCAATCTAAAGCATACTACAGGAACCTGTTTTGATGCCCGTTACGAAATTTATCCTGAGCGGGAAGAGGTACTGTCGGCCGGTGCTTTTTATAAATACCTGAAAAACCCGATTGAAGAACAGGTAAACGGAAATAATGACAGAACTGTCACAAATGCAAATAAATGCACAAACTATGGAGCTGAATTAGTTGCTATTAAATATTTCGGAAATCTTGGGATCAGCGCTAATTATACTTATACAAAATCAAGCATACTTCAACCTAAGACATGGAATTTACCTGATGCCAATAACGGCCTGGGTGAAACCATTCAGAAGATCGAGGACCGTCCGCTTGCTGGCCAATCGCCAAACCTGCTGAATGTAGCAATGATATACAGAATTCCGGGTATAGGTTTTATGGGCCAGCTGACTTATACAATGCAAGGCAGGAACCTGGTAAACATAAGCAGTAATTACGGTCTCGACGGATATCAGTTAGCTTATAACGATTTAGGGGCAAGCCTCGAAAAAAGACTCTTTAAAAATTCGTATTTATATATTAAGGGCACTAACCTTCTCAATGAAAGTGTACGCTTTCAGACCAAGAATGGCATTAACACACGGACACTGGAATCTCAAAGAAGTTTTCTGATAGGATTTAAATTTAACTTATAATTATTAAAACTAAGAATGTATGAAAAAGATCAATTTCTTATTCCTGATGGTGGCATTTTTAACCTTATTAGTAGTATCCTGTAAAAAGGATAATGTAACTCCTACTCCAAAAATTATTCCCTTTAAAGGGCTCAGCCACAACCTTAAAGGGGTAATTAAGGGCATGCTTAAGCAAGACACTACCTATTATCTTATTGATAATGTAACAATCAACAAGGGAGATACTCTGACTATCCAACCCGGTGCCATTGTAAAAGCGCAAGGCAATTTCTCTTTTAATGTGAGCGGCAATTTTATTTGCGTAGGTACCGATGCAAATCCTATTATACTTACAACCAGTTTTGCCAGTCCGGTTCTTGGATTTGGTTACTGGGGAGGTATTCAGGCTGATTCAAACGCCCTGAATGTCAAAATCAAATTCACTCACATCAACTGGACAGGTGGTCCCGCTGCGGATTTAAGCACACAGGCTTGCATCGATATTGAAGGAACCCAGGCTCATGACTATGGAGCTAAAATTATAATTGAAGATAACTGGTTCTTTGGGAGTGTTGATGACGGGATTCACCTGGCAGGACAGATTCATGCAAGTGTTAAAAGAAATGTATTACAACATATGGGCGGTCCGGATGGAGAAACAATGAATATAAAATCAGGAGTAATGGGAGACATTGCTTACAATTATATCTGGGCTGCGGCAAATAATAGTATTAAATTGGAAACGGGCAGCAATCTTCCTCAAACTGCGATGAATATTTTTAACAACACACTTGTTAACGGCGGGTGGCGTAAAGTCGGAGAATTCACCAATGGAATATTAATTGACAAAAACACTGTTGCAAACATTTACAACAACATTCTCGTCGGCTGCAGAAATGGAATAAACATAACGAGTAAAGCAGATTTCGCTAATTGCAAGGAAGGGAACAACCTGGTTTATGCAATAAACGATTCTTTGTTTGTTAATGTATTTCCCGGCAAAGTAACAGCTTCCGCTACAGATATTACAGGTTCCGGCATTGCAAAATGCAGTACAGTGTTTACTCACTATGATCCGACTGTTGATGTAACTGATCCGATATTCTCCGATTTGAATGTTCCAAGCCTGGCTGGAAGCTCTCCTGCAAAAGGCAAAGGTGCAACTACACTTGCAGGATCAGGTAAAGTTCCAAATTATTATACCATCACCGGTGCAACAAATGATGTTCTTAATGCCGATATGGGAGCTTATCCCACCGACGGCAGCGGCAATAAGCACATGCCATCTTCAGCTCAGGGTTTAAAATAGATACTTCAATAAACCAACAAAGGACTGACAACATAACCTGTCAGTCCTTTTTAACTATTTGTGCTTTAAAAAACAATTTTATTAAGCTATTGAAAAAAAGAGTATTACGACTACTTAAATAAATTATAATGAAAAAAATATTAAATATATTAACACTAATTCTTGGAAGTTCATTTTTTCTCTTGCAGGCCCAGACAGCTTCAAACTATAAGATTGTTAATAAAATACATCTCGACGGAGATGAAAAATGGGACTATTTATGTTCCGATGACCTAAACAGCCGTCTCTATATATCACATGGCAGCATGATACAGGTGGTTGATGAATCCAAAGGAACAATTATTGGAAAGATAACAGGGCTCAATGGAGTACATGGAATTGCTATAGATTCTGATCTCGGGAAAGGTTTTATAAGCGGCGGCAAGGACTCTTCAGTAACAATTTTTGATACAAAATCACTTCAGGTAATAACAAAAGTCACAGTTACAGGAAAAGGTCCTGATGCAATTATGTTTGACTCTTTCAGCAAAAAAGTATTTGTTTTCAACGGTAAAACGAACAATGCAACAGTGATTGATGCTGCAACCAATAAAATTCTGGCTACTATTCTGTTAGATGGGAAACCGGAGTTTTCTGTCTCTGATGGCAGAGGTACAGTCTATGTCAATCTCGAAGACAAGAGCAGCATTGCGGTAATCAATCCTGTAACATGCAAAGTTGAACATGTATGGCCGATAGCTCCCGGAGAAGAGCCTACCGGTCTTTCTTTAGACAATGTTGCACATAGGCTGTTCAGTGTCTGCAGCAACAAATTGATGGTTATAACCGATGCCAGATCAGGTAAGGTAATTTCGACTTTGCCAATTGGTGCAAAATCAGACGGCACTGCTTTTGATCCGGTTTTAAAACGTTCATACAGCTCAAACGGAGATAAAACAATGACCGTGGTAAAGGAAGGATCTGATGGAAACTATAGCGTTGCTGAAAATGTTCCTACACAGGAAGGAGCCCGCACCATAACGGTAAATAAAATGACACATCATATTTACCTTTCGGCAGATGATTTCGAACAGGCTCAGGATGGACAAAAACCAAAAATCAAGCCTGGCACATTTGTAATACTTGACCTGGTTGCACAATAAAATGCATTAAATATTTTAGAACTTAAATCTTAAAGAATGAAAAAGAAAATATTCTTTCTTGCATTTCTTTCTTCAGTTCTGATACTTGTATCATGCACTGAACAGAAGACAGCAACAGCAACATCAACGACAAAAACAACAAAAGTATCAACATCTGAAGCCGGACCAGTTGTAACAAAGAAAACTTTTGATAAAAAATCATTTAATTTCCTTATCGTCAGCGACTGGGGATGGAACGGTTATAAGCATCAGCAGGAAGTTGCCGATCAGATGACAAAAACTGCCGACACTGTTGGGGCAAAGTTCATTGCATCATGCGGTGATAACTTTCAGATAAGCGGCATCGCTTCCACCCAGGATCCATTATGGATGACTAATTTTGAAAATATTTACAAAGGACTGTCGCTTCAGTCAGAATGGTTTCCTGTCCTTGGAAACCACGACTACAAAGGCAGCCCCCAGGCCGAAATTGATTATTCCAGGATCAGTCGCCGCTGGCGCATGACCGAACATTATTACACATTCGCTAAAAAGGTAAATGACTCAATTTCAGTCAGATTTATTTTTATGGATACTCCTCCCCTGGTTACAGAATACTATAAAAATCCGGGAGAATACCCTGAAATAACAAAACAGGATACGGCTAAGGAAATGAAATGGCTCAAAGGAGTGCTTGAAAACTCAAAAGAACAATGGAAACTGGTTTTTGGCCATCATCCGGTTTATTCTGCAAGCAAGACACACGGGAATACAAAGGAAATGATCGAGCGAGTAAAACCGCTTCTCGAAAAATACCATGCACAATTCTACTTCTGTGGGCATGATCACGATTTCCAGCATCTTCATGAAAAAGGTAAAAATGTTGAGTATATTGTTACAGGTACCGGAGGCGAACCACGTCCGGCAAGTACAAACGACTTGTCTGTATTCAGCAAATCAGAACCTGGTTTTTCTGTTGTTTCGCTGAAAGCCGACAGTCTTAAAATCTGCTTTGTCGGGACAAGTGGAAATATTATCTACAAGTTCGGAAGAAGTTACAGATAGTTTTTTCTGGTTAATAGGGTTAGGTAATCCTGCATTTACAGGCTGATTAAGAATCAGAAATTCTGTGAATGCAGGTTTTTTCTACAAAAATAGGATCCCTCAATCAGGTGAAGAATTTTTTAATATCGGTCAGAAAATCTGTAATTGAGGCTTTCCCAGTTAAAGAGCAGGACAATTCAATGAGGATACAATATCCTGTTTTATAACTCAGTTTATACCAATGTAGAAAAATGACTTCCGAAAGCAAAGGTCCGTTGCATCAATTTCCTTTTAAAAATTCAATGGTTTCATAAATGCCTGCACTATATGGCTTAGGGTCAAAATTAAAGAAATTATTAAACTTGGTCGAATCGAAGATATAGTCAAATTCACTCTGATAAAGCATTTCATAAGATTCATTAACAGTTTTATTAAAAACGCCGGTCATTTTTACCATCCATTTTTTCAGAACAGTATAATCCGGAACAATACCCAATTCTTTAGCGGCCAACTCAATAAAAGTTTTCCCATCAATTGGCGGGTTACAGGTCGGAAGGTGCCATTTCTGATTAAAGCATTCATCATGACCTGCAAGCAGAACCATTCCTTTGGCAGCATCGATGGTGTAAGTGAATGAGTGCAATCTGTTGGGATCTATCATCCATTGTGCCTTTTTCCCATGTAATAGTTTATCAAATACCAGAATATAGGGAACACTGGTTTTTGTTGCATACGGTCCGTACAAATCAGCTGACCTGGCAATAATTGCATTTATATTCTTATTTTTTATTTCGTTCTCCAGATTTGTTACAATAACTGCTCTTACTTCACCCTTTCTGCTGCATGGATTATAAGGAGTAGCTTCTGTCATTTTTCCTTCAACTTTACCATACATGTAAACATTATCAAAAAAAATCAGTTTAGCATTAACACTTTTGCAGGCATCTATAGAATTCTGAATGACTTTAGGCCATAAGTCAGCCCAAATCTTTGAATCATAAGGCAGTCCGGCGCATAAATAGACAATATCTGAGCCTTTTACTCCTGCAACAGTTTCTTCATAGGATGTTAAATCTGCCTTGTAAGATTCAGTTCCCTTAATAGAATAATTGCTTCGTGAAACGAGGCGGATTTTATCGTTGGTTTTAAGCAATTCAGATGTCAGTGCATTTCCAATTGAGCCTCCGGCGCCAAGTATGGTGTGATTCATATTATTACATTATTTGTAAAAGATAAGTGAAATATTCCCCATATTACCAATGATAATCCGCTAAAATAAACAAGCAGTTTTCTCATGATTTAATCCTCCAATCGGATCATTTATTAATATTAATTTCAAAAATAGTTGCCTCAAGTCCTTCTTTACAGGACGGATATTGAGGTTACCAATCCAGTTCCTCCGATTAAAATACTCTCATGTCCTTTAAATCTCGCTATTATACCTATAATTGCAGGCTTTTTTTTGCTGGTAAAAAAAATCTTAACTCATATCAAATCTTTCAAAGCTTTTTGTAAAGATAAGCTATCTCTCCATTGACGCCTGAATAACCTGCTCATTAATATACCTGACACGATTAAAGTCATGTAGTTAATGGTTATAGCTGCGACTTCAAAACGGTATTCACGTTTTATACCATACTTTAAAGAGATCAGAATAAATGAGATAATTATCAGAACAAAACTAATTATAAAAACCCACCTGATGGCACAATTCAATCTGTCAGATCCTGAATAAACAGGTACCAGGCTGATGAATGCAATGCTCATCATTATATAACCAATCTCTTCAAGAGCTATGAAGATGCCGTGAGGATTATACTGAGTCAATATTGCAATTCCTTCTGTTTCTCCGTTAACCAGGCTAGGCTGAACGACTGAAATCTGAACAAAATAATCAGACATTAAGACAAAAGCTGAGGCAATGGAAAAAGACAAGCCTGCAAGGGCGAATATCTTTTTATTATCAGGTGCATACTGATGAATGCAGACAATAAACACGAGGAAAACTGTTAACATCAGTAATGCAGAATACATCCATATATAATCCCCGGGGAAACGTGCAATTATATCGGTAAAAGGGTACGCTATACATGAACCCTTACAAAACGGACCGGAAACTGGCGGAGTGCAGATTGCAATTCCGAAGGTTACAATGGCCAGCAATGTCATTATTAATGAAATATAATATCCCAGTCGGTTTGCACCTGCTCTAGCGTTCATTTGGTCTTATAAGTTTAAATTTCAGGCTTTTAGTCTTAGCTTATATAAAATATATTAAGAACCTTTTACTTTTAAATTGAAAGATATACTTAAATCAATAGATTGCCTGATAAAACAAGTTACTTTTTTATTACATTTTGGAATTGAGAACTAAATGCTCATGGTTTTCCTGATAAAGTAGCGCCCATTAAAAATTTATGCTGATAAAGATAATCCTGAATACAACAGGTATATCGTAATTAAGTCAATATTCTTAAAACATCAATGTTCATGTACCATCCACCAGATTAGAAAGTTGGTGGATGGATTATAAAACTTAACAATAAATTAATATTTCCCCTTCAACTATTTCAGATCATATCGTAATTTGGCCTGATATTTTCTCTAAGTGTTTTTAAATGAGAATATGATATGGAAAAAATTAAAGTCTTATTCCTGTGTGTTCATAATTCTGCCCGTAGTCAGATAGCTGAAGCTTTTTTGAATCAAATGGCAGGTGAAATATTTTCAGCTGAAAGCGCCGGTCTGGAACCTGGTACTTTGAACCCTTTTGTAGTCGAAGCGATGCAGGAAACAGGTATTGATATTTCCGACAAGCAAACCAGAAGCGCATTTGATTTATTTAAACAAGGTCGCATGTTTCAGTTTGTAATCACGGTCTGTGATGTTGCTAATGCGGAACGTTGTCCTGTATTCCCCGGAGTAACCAAAAGAATCAGCTGGTCATTTGAAGATCCTTCTTCTTTCAAAGGCACTCATGAGGAGATATTAGCTCAAACAAGGCTTGTAAGGGATAAAATCAAATCTGCAATAGAAGTTTTTATAAATGACTATCGCCGGGTGAATTTTTGAATAGCAATCATTATATCCTTTCCATTCTTAACTACAGATCGCTCATTTCTCCGTCAGCGAGATTAACCAAAGAAGTTTTAACTTTAAATACTTGTTTATTAAACGACAGCTGATATTTTCCTGCGGACATACTCTTTGATATTAACTTAACATTTTTTTAATTTTTTTAAAACACCATTGTAACATCTTGCCTCTATTTTTGTTACATCTGAAAAAGGTGGAACTAAAAATAATAGCATATGAATAACGATGTTCAGAACTTAACCCAGGATAAAATGAACTCAAATGGAAATTTGTTTATGGAGATATCGATGACAATTATATTTGTTTCCATAATTATTTTCTCCTGCGTTGTTTTATTCGGTCTTTAAGGATAAAACAACTTTTTAGGAAATAGCGCAAAGAGTATCAGTTGCATAAATGACTGCTGATCATTTAGTCCAAAAGGATTTACATGAAAAATATTGGCTCGTTACTGCCGTATGAAATATGGTCCTTAAATTGCCATATATCCTCTCAAAACTTTATAAAAAGATGGAATAATCCTAAAGACCAAGCAGAGATGATTAGGTGAGATAGGCGCCGGTATAAAACAACAGAATTCCCCGTATTCCGATCAATGGCTCTTCGATTTGCTTGTCAGGGGACATCTAGCTGAAGCAGCCTGGACATATTTCTGAAAGCGCGGAAATACGGCACTTACAATATTCTTGATTTTCTTGGAACAGGAACCTTCACTTCAAGCAACGATCCACTGAAAAGATAACACGCTTAATATTAATATATTTTTATTAATAATGTAACAGGTTGATAACAAAGCTGATTTACTTTTGAGGGTCATCAAAGAAGCAAGGCCTTGGGAAAATATCTATTCTTATATCTGAAAACAGGAGGCGGCCATCTGGCTCCTGCAAAAGCCGTGGCGGAAAAGATAAAAATGAAGAGACGGGTTGATGTTGAAATCCTGCTGGTAGACGGGTTATCCGAATCAAATTTGTTTGTGAAGAAAGTTATAGAAGACGGTTATAAAAACGCTATTAACAAAGCAGCCTGGACATTTGAATTTCTTTATGCACTGCATAAGATCACATTAGTTTCGAAATTTACGGCAACTCTAGTTTCATATTTTGTCAGACCCGGAATCGAAAGACAGATACTGGAAACACGACCAAAGAAAATAGTTGTTTTTCATTTTTTTCTTATCAAACCTGTTTTTGAAATATTAAAATCTCACAATCTTGATATTCCGGTTATAACAGTTGTAACCGATCCTTTTACTGCTCATCCTATCTGGTTTCTTCAGAAGAAGCAAAATTATGTGGTATTCAGTGATTTACTTAAAGAAAAATGTATAGAAAAGGGTATTGATAAAAACAAATTACATGTATTTCCCTTTGTTCTCGACAGTAAATTCTCCCAAAAAGTTAGTGATTTCAAAAAGATAAGGATCCGTAAAAAACTGGGCTTTGAGATCGATTCCAGGATAATACTTATAATGGGCGGAGGCGAAGGGATGCCCAAGGGCAAGAAAATACTGAAAAGGATAATTGCCAGAAACATGGATGCTGAAATTGCTATCGTATGCGGGAAAAACCAGAAATTGTATGACAAAGCAATGAAGCTGAAAAGCAAATACGCGATTGATAATCTGAAGGTATATGGTTTTATTGACTTTGTACATTCACTTGTAAGCATATCTGATGTGGTAATAACCAAATGCGGGGCTTCTACCTCAATGGAAATCCTTATGATGGGTAAGGTACCAGTCATTAACAATTACATCTGGGAGCAGGAAAAAGGGAATATGGAATTTGTATGCCAGAGTAAAATGGGCATACTTGAGAAGAATACAAGATTCCTTCCTGATGTGCTTCACAAACTTCTGACTGACAATGAATTTTACAATTCAATACGAAATAATATTAAAAACGCTGCCATCAGTAACGGAGTTGGCCCGGTTTCTGATTATATTTTAAAGTTACAGTAACGGAATTTAAATTATGAATATTCTTGTTTTATCTGATTTGCATATTGACGCTTGTGATAATTTCGGAACATTTCAATGGGATGAGATGGACCTGATCATGCATATTGAAGGAATCAGAGATATCCACTCAATCGATAAGGTGATACTCAATGGCGATGTATTTGAATTGATAAAATATTCTTATGAAGACATTAAAAAAGCCAACCCTATCCTTATGAGGTATTTCAGTGATAATGATTTCATTTTTGTAAGAGGAAATCATGACTTAGTTAATGAATTTGCTGTGGATTATTTTGACATTCACAATTCCCAGGGACAGACAATTCATATTGAACACGGACATAATGCCGACTGGCTGAATGGGAATAGGTTAGGTCGTGCAATCGGCAAATATGGCTTAACGTTACTGAAAAGATTTTCACATTCTAAATGGATGATGGATATTTATTTCAAAATAGTTGCCATCGAAGATGAGATAAACCATATCCCGAAAAAATATAATACAATAAAATATCTTACTTATGCTCTCAAACTTCTGAAAGATCATGATGTTGTTATTCTTGGACATACGCATAAGCTTGAGTCACATCATACCTACTATCTGAACAAGAAAAAACGGTATCTGAATAGCGGAGCCTGCACTCTGGGCCGTTTCCAGGGAATTATTATGGATACAGAAACCATGAAATATGAACTAATAAAAGAAAGTAAAGAGGCCATATCGAATTCATATCAAATGCGGTATGCTATCTGAAACTGGTTTACGCTATGCAATAACAAATTTTTAAGAAGTACCAAGTATCTGGCATTGTATGCTGTTTCAACTGCTTTTGATCATCGTGAGAACCATCTTAAATTTCTCTACGGCATTAACTGCATGGGTGATATTTGCAGGCATAATGATACTCTGTCCAGCTTCAAGGATAAATGATTTCCCTCCGATTACCACTTCACCTTTGCCATCAACAACCTGGATCATAGCATCAAAAGGTGCAGTGTGTTCACTTAACGCTTCACCTTTGTCAAATGAAAACAGCGAGATGTTTCCTGTCTGCTTTTTAATAACAGTTTTACTTACAATGCCTCCGGCAGAGTAATCTATCGACTCACTGAAGCTGAATATTTTTGCTCTTTCAAACTCGTTAGCATTCATATAAACTCTTTTTTTCTTTCGTATTCCTTTGTGGTAAATGAATTAATTTTTTACCACTAAGGGACACAAAGGTTAACACTAAGGTTCACAAAGGATTACTTTTTGATATTAGGTAATTCGAGTCCGTAACCTTTCTTCTTATCTTCTGCTTTCAGCAGGAACGCAAATAATAAGGAAAGTATACTCAGCGAAGTGAACATTACCAGATCGAAGAAATAATTATATCTCAGGTTCAGCTTTGTCTTTTCAATTATCGGATAGATTGCTTCCGCGGTCTTTGTTTCAATATCCTTATAAAATTTCACTTTTCCTTCTGCCGGATTAATTCCCGTAAGAACGCTGGCTGTGCTTACTGAAATACTGTTTTTCAGACTACCCAAATCAGCTGTTGAGATTTTTACAGACTCATAGGTTGTATTCTGTACCAGAGAGTCGATTGTCCTGCTGCAGGCTTTCTCAGCAAACTGGGATATTTCTTTAACCGAAAGATTAAAAGAATTTGCAGATAATACCTGTTTATATGCACTGGTCATTGCTTCCTTAACGGCAATTTTATTTGGCGATACATCGGGATTTGTTGAGTTAAGAATAATTCCCAGCAGCAGAGGAATTATCCACAATCCGATATTTTGAATCCAGAATATAACGGCATAAGCTGTTCCCAGTTGTTTTTCCGGAATAATTTTAGGAACTGAAGGCCACATGGCTGCCGGAACCAGTGAAAAACCAATTCCCAGAATAATTACCACTGCTGCTGCCAGCCACCATGCATTCAAAAATGGAATCGTTAAGACACTATGAACGAAAATCAAAATTAACGAACCAATAATCATGATTGTTGCGCCTTTCCCTTTTTTGTCATAAACAGTACCAAATAAAGGTGTAAGAAAAATAGTTCCCAAAGGCAACAATGCCGGAATTGACCCTGCAAGGTTTGGATTTACGTGATATTTATTGATCACCAGATCAGTTGCATAGAACAAAAACGGAAATACGGCCGAATAAAACAAAACACAAAGTATGGCAATATACCAGAACCCCCTGTTTTTAATAATAAAAAGAATATCCTTAAGCTCAAAAGCTTCCTCTACGGTCTTTCCATTAACACTCTGGGCAATTGATGCATCGAGTTTTTTATCCATAAATGTGTAAATGATAAAGGAGGATAGAGCTATCAGCATAAACACAAAGGCAAGCAATACCGGAGAGGAGTAAGAATAGGATTTTGCCAGAGGTAATGCTATTCCAAGAGCCAGAGCGGTGCCAAGACGTGCAATAGACATCTGCATACCCATAGCCAGTGCCATTTCTCTTCCCTTAAACCATTTAACAACTGATTTCGATACGGTGATTCCACCTGCTTCTGTTCCGACACCAAATATTCCGAATCCGATTGCGGAAATTATTACCTGGGTTTTGATTCCAAAAATCATAGCTCCTTCCGGGAACACATGCCTGAGAGCCCAGTAATTAAGTCCGGTTCCGATCGCCATC
>Ga0182027_10002012_pt1 | contig 33219 bp, 23 predicted proteins | sample 712E1DmetaG_FD_121300 | JGI IMG/M metagenome (GOLD analysis project Ga0182027, IMG submission 121300) | Permafrost microbial communities from Stordalen Mire, Sweden - 712E1D metaG (Illumina Assembly) | ecosystem: Environmental > Terrestrial > Soil > Wetlands > Permafrost | place: Sweden...
CCCGGCTACATCCCAAACTACCCCTACACCACAAATTATTCGAACTACAATGAGTTCTGGCTAACTGCCAACATGTCCTCCAACGGGACCCAGGCCCTCGTGACGGTCCAGAACACCCTCAGCAATCTGACCTACAACATCCTGACCAATAGCACCGTGGACACCAATCTCCTGAACTGGGGAATCTTCGAAACCGTCACCGCGACAAACTCCGTCATCGTTGCCTCTCCAATCACCCTTGGCCCCAGCACCCTCTTCGTTCAAGCCGAATTGGTTTTGAACACCTGTCCTAATAACTGTCCTCTGCCTGACTGGATGTCCATGCTCTATTTCAATACTCTGTGCGTTCCTCCGGTTGGTGGTTACCTGACAAATGGCCTGGTTGCCTATTGGAAGATGAATGATGCCGCCGGATCCTCCAATGCGGCGGATTCCAGCGGCAATTCCAAGACGCTGACGCTCTATCCGTTGACAAATCCTCCGACTTTTGGTTCGGGATATTTGACGTTCGACAAAAACAGCCAATACGGCGAGGCCGCAAGCGCTGGATTTACCAATCTTGACCAACACGACAAGACAATCTGTGCGTGGATATATAAGGATGCCAGTTCTCACAAGGGAATCGTGACGAAATATACAGACGGAGAAGGCGGTTGGTCATTTCAGGTTCTAGATGATAATCACTTGGATATGTATGTGCAAAGCATTGAGGACGTGACAAATGATGGGCCAGCGACGGTCACTTTGGGGCAATGGACATTTGTTACAGTTGTGTGGCATTATTCTCCAGGCGATATTCACGCGGATTTTTACTTTAACGGCATTTTGGATTCTTCGCCATATAAAGGGGCTGCAACGGAAAATCCAAGCGGTTCTGCCCCCTTGGAAGTAGGCAGCGTATTTACAAGCAACAACTTTGATGGTTCCATGCATGATGTCGCCATTTACAACCGCGCTTTGACGAGTCCGGAAGTTGCGTTCAACTTTTTGAGCACCGAGTTTAACACTAATGTCTCAACACCGAATTTGCTTTATTACAAGATGACGGAATATGGCGAGACGACTAATTTTCCGCTTATTCTTAGTAACAGTGCAAGTTATGGAGCGGCGGCGACGGGATACTTATGGGACACGAATGAAGGCCCGCCGGATTGGACGACCGGCCCTGGAGGCATCCCGAACGCAGCAATTCACTTCCACGGTGAGTCCACGTATATTACGACGAGCAATTCAACCGCTTTCGATTTTACAACCAATCTGTTCACGATCAATTTATGGGTTGAGCCGACCTCTTCATACGATCACTATTTGATGCAAAAACAGGATAGTGCTGGGACAAACGGATGGTTTTTATATTATAATGATGCTTATGAAGTTCTCTTCGGAACCGTGACGAATACTATTGGAGGTACTAACACTATTCAAACAACAGGAAAAGCGGCCCAAACTGGGACTTGGGACATGGTGACTGTCGTGCGGACGAGCCTTACGGACGCAAGCATATACGTTAATGGCCGCGAGGTGGTTTCTGGGTACATTGCGAGTCCGGGATCCAGCACCGGTCCCTTGGAGTTCGGCGTTGATGCAGCGTTTACTAATGATTATGATGGCAACCTGTGGCTCCCTCAAATTTGGAGCACCAATTTGTCTCCAACGGATATCGCCAATCTCTATTACAACCAGGTGCATGGTAAGCCGTGGCCTTGACGAATTTTACGCTTTTTTCCCCTTTTGAAATTCGTATAAATATGACAATGAAATCAGCCACAAGAAATATTTGCGCGATTCTCTGCGTGTTGCCTCTGGCAGTTCCGGCAATTGTGAGCGCGCAACAAGAATTCTATGCTGCGCCGTATTCTTACGAGACAAATGCCGATGGGTCTGCCACCCTGACGGGATACGCAGGCCCGGGCGGATCAGTGGTGATTCCTGCGACCATCAGCAACCTCCCGGTGACCGGACTTTATAACACTTTCGCCGCATTTACGTCGCCAAATACGACAGTCACCGACGTGACGATCCCCAGCAGCGTCGTTAGCATTGGATATTCTGCTTTTTATAACTGCTCCGCCCTGACGAACGTCCCAATTCCACCCAGCGTCACGAGCATCGGGGATGATGCATTTAATGGCACCGCCTTAGCCACAATCACCATCCCCACTAACGTAACCAGCATCGGGGAGGATGCATTTTGCAGATGCAGGGCCCTGACCAACGCGGTCCTGTACAGCATTACCAGCTTGGAGGATCAAACATTTGCCGACTGTACACGCCTGGAAAAGGTAACTCTCCCTGCCACCATCAATATGATCAACGGTAATCCGTTCTATGGTTGCTCCAACTTGAGGGAAGTGTTTTTTCTGGGCAATTTTCCTCTCCAGCTTTCAGCCTTGCCAGACTCTGGACTCGTGTTCAGCGACAACCCCAGCGTGACAGTCTATTGTCTGCCTGGCACCTCAAACTGGACCTTCTGTACGTTAGCTACCGGCATCACGCCAGTCTTGTGGAACCCGCTGATCCAAACCGGCAACGCCAACTTTGGCGTGCAGAACAACCAATTTGGATTCGACATCAAGGGCACGGCCGGGATCCCCATCGTGGTGGAAGCCTGCACGAATCTGGGCGTTCCCGTTTGGACGGCACTAACGAACGTGATGCTCACCAACGGCCTGTTCCATTTCAGCGAGCCGGCGCAGCCGGCCAGCGCCGGACGGTTCTACCGCATCGGCTCACCCTGACCCGGAATCGATAGCATGCACAATTCAATCCCACAACCTTCATTTTTGATCTACGTCAATGCCTTACTTCAGGCAACGACCGGGACGTTTGCGAGTCCGGCCCCCAGTACGAACTACCAGATATTCGGCCTGGGTACTGAAGCAAACGGGCATGAAGCCAACGGGGTCACATCTAAACAATCTACTTTTCAGCCGAAAAGAAAAACAAATGTCGAGTGTTTAGATGTGACCTCCATCCATTCCTTTGATGTGACCCCCATCCATTCCTTTATAAAGATCTTAGTTATAAGTCTGACTGCGGCATTGCTGTTTGTCACCTCAACCATTGCTGGTGAGGCTTCCTCGTTAAAATCGAATAGCCTTCTCTTTTCGACAAATCTTAGTGAGTCTGATACGTACAGCGACAGCAGCCTTGTTTCGTTTACACCGTTGATACCGCTTGTTGATGCGCCTACGATGGTTGCTACCAATGGCCTGGAATGTAAGTTGTATATGAGATCGGACGGTCGCATGAACATGATCCCTCCCATATGTTATGTGTATGTATATAACAAGAGCACAAATGATATGGGTTGCTTGAATATGCCCCCTACAAATTTGTGCAGAATTGCTTTGGTGGATAAGTCTGGACGCGAAGTCGAGAAGACCAACCTGGGAAGAATGTATGGCGCGCTATTGACGCAAAAGCGAATTGAGGAATGGCGTGTTCAAAAACGTCCAAAGACAGGGCCTGGCTCACCCAGCATTTTTATTCGATTTGTCAGGAATGGGATACCTGAGGACTCCGATATGCCCACGGCTATTTGTTGTTTTAGCGTCAGCGAAGCATTTGCAATCACGGCCTCCGGCGAGTATGAGCTTCATCTCCAAATGCGGCTGGTTCAAATTGGCAAGGACAGATTTGGAACTGCGCACTACCCTGTGACTTGGCTGCCGGAAGCCGTTATCAAGGTCCAAATTAGGTGATCGAGGGGGTCGATGTCAGGGGTCAGTCCCGCATAATCGCATATTATATTTGCGGCGGTCTGGATTTAGTGTCAGTCTCGAAGGGGTCGTACCGTAGCTTCGTCCATGCCACACCACTCTTTGCCGACGCAGGCGGTGCGCCATGCTTTTGCTCGGTGTTTGCTCGTTTGGGTGTTTGCCGGCGGGATTGTTTTTGCGGCAGGATTGGAGTGCGGCTTTCGGCAGAAAGCCGCCATGGTCCCTTCCACCGCTGGCCAGGGCGAGTGAAACCCGAATAGTGCGGCGCTCTGCCGAGCGCCGCTACGCTTCCAACGCAGGTTGGCCGCCGGTTAGCGTGGCTGCGAAACAGCTTGTTCCCAGCGAAGTCCGGGAACAAACTTGAGCTTAATATCATGATCATCGGCGTTCCAAAAGAAATCAAAGACCAGGAATATCGCGTCGCGCTCCCGCCTTCCGCGGCGTATCAACTCGCCAAACGCGGCCACCAGGTGCTCGTCGAGCACGGGGCCGGCGTCGGCTCCGGCTTCGCCGACCAGGAATACGCCCTGGCCGGCGCTTCGCTTGCGGACGGCCCCGCCGCCGTGTTCGGCCAGGCCGAATTGATCGTGAAGGTCAAGGAGCCGCAGCCGTCGGAATTGCCGCTGCTTCGGCCGGGCCAGGTGCTGTTCACCTTCCTGCACCTGGCGGCGGACCGAGCGTTGACCGATGCGCTCGTTCGATCCGGCGTGACCGCCATTGCCTACGAAACCATCGAGGTCAATGGCCGTTTGCCATTGCTGGAGCCGATGAGCGAAATCGCCGGGCGCATGAGTGTCCTCGTCGGCGGCTATTATCTGGCCAAGCACTATGGCGGCAGCGGCACTTTGCTGGGCGGCGTGCCGGGCGTGCTGGCGGGCAAGGTCGTCGTGCTGGGCGGCGGCTCGGCGGGCATCAACGCCGCCCGCATGGCGACCGGCTTGGGGGCGGACGTGACCATCCTGGAAGTGGACATCGAACGGATGCGGTATCTGGACATCACGCTGCACAGCGCCCACACGCTCTATTCGGACGAATCGCGCCTGTTGCAGATGTTGCCCGGCACCGACCTCCTGATCGGCGCGGTGCTCCTGCCCGGCGCCAGGGCGCCCCGGCTCATCCGCCGCGACATGCTCCGCCTCATGCGCCCCGGCAGCGTGCTGGTGGACATCGCCATTGACCAGGGCGGCTGCGCGGAAACCTCGCGCCCGACGACGCACCAGCATCCGGTCTTCGTGGAGGAGGGCGTCACGCATTATTGCGTCACCAACATGCCGGGGGCCTACGCCCGCACCGCCACCCAGGCGCTCACCAACGCCACGTATCGTTGTATCGAGATGCTCGCCGACCACGGACTCGGCGAGGCATGCCGCCTTTACCCGGCGCTGCTGGGCGGCATCAATGTGATGTCCGGCAAGGTCACCCATCCCGCCGTCGCGCGCGCGCATGGTTTGCCCTGTCCTTAAATGACCAATGACAAATTTTCAATGACCAATTGTCAATCAAAGATTGCCCTTGCCGCCGGCGCGATCCTGCTTTCCCTCACGGCCCAAACTGCTCCGGCCGCGGAAGCGCAAGTGCTGCGGGAGAGTGTGTCGGCGGCGGTGTCGCGCCTCGCGCCGGTCGGACGTCTTCCAGCCTCCAACCATCTGACCTTGGTCATCTCCCTGCCGTTGCGCAATCGCGAGAAGCTGGCCGTTTTGCTGCGCGAGATTTACGACCCGGCCAGCCCCAATTACCGGCGGTATTTGACTCCCCGGCAATTCACAGGGCAATTCGCGCCAACGGAAGCGGACTATCAATCCGTCATCGCTCTGGCCAATTCGCATGGACTGAATGTGACCGGCCTGTATCCCAATCGCACGCTGGTAGATGTGGACGGGGCGGTGGCGGACATCGAAAAGACGTTCCATGTCAGCCTGCGGCTGTATCAGCACCCGGCGGAAGCGCGCACTTTTTACGCGCCGGATGCCGCGCCGTCGCTCGATCCCGCCGTGCCGGTCCTGGCGGTCAGCGGCTTGGACGACTTCATCCTGCCGCGCCCAATGGGTCTGCGGACCAACTTCTTCAACAGGAAGGCGAATGCAACGCCCCTGGCCGCCGGCTCGGGGCCAATCGGCAATTTTCTGGGGAAGGATTTTCGGACTGCCTACGCTCCGGGCGTTGCGCTGGATGGCGCGGGCCAGTGCGTCGGCCTGTTCGAGTTTGACGGATACAACGCGGGCGACATCAAAGACTACGAAGCCCTGGCCGGGCTGCCGAACGTCATCTTGACAAACGTGCTGCTCGACGGCGTCAGCGGCAAACCCAGCCCCAACGGGATCGAAGCGCCTCTGGACATCGAGATGGCCGTGGCCATGGCCCCGGGACTGTCCCGGGTGATTGTCTATGAAGGGAACAATCCGCTCCACATTTTGACTCGGATGGCGCAGGACAACCTGGCCGGGCAACTCAGTTCTTCGTGGAGTTTTGGGTCCCAAGTGGACCCGGCGCGGGAACAGATTTTCCAGCAATTTGCGGCGCAGGGGCAGTCGTTCTTTCAGTCCTCCGGCGATTTGGGGGCGGTGGCCGGGCCGCTCCCGCCGCCCTCCGACGACCCCTGGGTCACCGTGGTGGGCGGAACCTCGTTGAGCACGAGCCGGCCGGGCGGCGCGTGGTTGTCGGAGACCGTGTGGCCCAACAGCACCGGCGGCATCAGCACCTCCTACCCGATCCCCGCCTGGCAACAGGGTGTCAACATGGCCGCCAACCTGGGATCGGCGGCCATGCGGAATGTGCCGGATGTCGCCTGCCTGGCGGATGATGTCATCTGGGTCGTTGTCAATAATGGCCAGCAGGGGATTGTAGGCGGCGCCAGCGCGGCCGCGCCCTTGTGGGCCGCCTTTGCCGCGCTGGCCAATCAGCAGGCTGCGGCCGGCGGCGGCCCAAGGCTGGGCTTTCTCAATCCCGCCCTCTATGCCACCGGCGGCGGTTCCGGCTATCCCGCCGCGTTCCACGACATCACGACCGGCAACAACACCAACAGTTCCAGTGTCAACAAGTTCTTCGCCGTTCCAGGCTACGACCTCTGCACCGGTTGGGGCACCCCTGCCGGCGCCAATTTGATCGCCGCCCTCCTCGCGCCTCCCGACGCTCTGCGGATCGGGCCGGGAACCGCTCTTGCGTTCGACGGCCCGCTGGGCGGCCCGTTCAGTCCGGCCGCCCAGACTTGGTCCCTCACCAACACCGGCGCCGCGCCGCTAAACTGGACGCTCTCAAATTCCCCGGTCTGGCTCAATGTCACGCCCGCCGTCGGGACGCTCGCCGCCGGCGGGCCGTCCGCGATTCTCACCGCCACGCTCACCTCTGCCGCCGCCAATTTGCCGGTGGGGAGCTACCCTGCCCTCTTGATGTTCACCAACCAGAACGATGCTTTCGGCCAAAGCCGCCAAGTAACCTTGACCGTGGACGCGCCGCCGCAGATCACCTCCCAACCCGCGAGCGTGGCCGTGCGGGCCGGAGCCACGGCGGCCTTCGCCGTCGGAACGGCGGCCAACGGCTCGCTCTCCTATCAGTGGCAGCAGGACAACGGGATGTATCTGACCAATTTGACCGATGGCGCCAACATCTCCGGCTCGAAGGCCAGCCTGTTGACCATTAACAATGTTTCCTCCGCCAATGTCGGCATCTACTCCGTCATCGTGAGCAATGCCGCCGGCATGACGGCCAGTTCCAACGCCACGCTCACCATTCTCCCCTTCCGCCCCGTGATCGTGGCCCAACCGGCCGGCGCGGCGGCGCTGCCGGGGCAAACGATAGTACTGACTGTTGGCGCTGTCGGAAACCAGCCGCTCTCGTATCAATGGCAGAAAAACGGGACCAATTTGACCGACGCCGGAAACCTCTCCGGTTCCTCCACCGGCAGTCTGACCTTCCAGAACATCACCGCGGCCAATGCCGGCACTTATTCTGTCATTGTCAGCAACTCCTTCGGGACGGCCGCCAGTTCCCCGGCGGTTCTGTCGGTCGCTTCCACCGGCGCGCCGGGTGTGGCTTTGACAGCGCTCTATTCGTTCACGGGCGGCGACGACGGCGGCAACCCAAACGGACTGATGGAGGGCGCGAACGGCATTCTCTATGGCACGACCCGCTACGGCGGGACCAACTCGTGGGGAACTGTTTTTCAATTGTCCCCCGCCGGCGTTCCGGCCAGCCTGCATGCGTTCACCGGCGGCCAGGACGGCGCGACTCCTTTTTCCGCGCTGGCGCAGGGCGCCGATGGCAATTTCTATGGAACCACCCTCCTGGGCGGCGCTTATGGAAATGGGACGGTGTTCCGGATGACTCCGGACGGCGCTTTGGCCGCATTGGTTTCGTTCAATATCACAAACGGCCATCTGCCTTATGGCGGACTGACCCCTTATGCGGATGGTTCTCTTTATGGCACTTGCGACCAGGGCGGAATGGCCAGTTTCGGCACGGCATACAGAGTATCCACCAATAGCGCGGTTGCCATCCTGCACTCGTTCACAGATGCCAGCGACGGCGGCCAGCCTGTGGCCGGCCTGCTCCTGGGCGGTGACGGCAGTTTCTACGGCACCACTTATGCCGGCGGCGAGTATGGCTATGGCACGGTCTATCGAATCTCCACCAACGGCGCGCTCACGACGCTGGTTTCGCTGGCTTTTACCAATGGCGCTTTTCCCTGTGCCGGGCTGGCGCAGGATGCCGGCGGCAATTTCTACGGCGCCACCTCCCAGGGCGGCGCTTGCTCCAATGGAACGGTCTTCATGATCACGCCAACGGGTTCGCTGACCAGCCTCTACTCGTTCACCGGCGGCAACGATGGCGCGCAGCCTCTCGCCGGCCTGCTTTGCGCCGCCGATGGCAATTTCTACGGCACGACCGCTTATGGCGGCGTCTATGGCGATGGCACCCTCTTCACTCTCGCCCCCGGCGGCGCGCCCGTCACGCTGGCCCAGTTCGACGGTTTCAACGGCGCAAATCCCCAGGCCCCGCTGGCGGAAAGCGCGGATGGAATTCTCCACGGCGCAACCCCCAACGGCGGCGCGAATAACCAGGGCGTCATCTTTTCCCTGGCCATCTCTTCCGCCCCGCAAATCACCGTCCAACCCGCCGGCCAGACGGTCTTCCTGGGACAAAGTCTGGAGTTCGACCCGGCGGTGTTTGGAAGCGCGCCGTTGCATTTTGTGTGGCTGAAGAATGGCGCCTTTATCACCGAGGCCGGAGATCTCACCGGCTCGACCAGCCGCGTCTTGAGTCTCACAAATGTGACGCTTGGCGACGCCGGAACCTATTCGGTCGTCGTGATAAATAATCTTGGATTTTGCATCAGCTCCGGCGCGGTCCTCACCGTGACCTCCTCGGCGCCCTTCATTGTCACGCAGCCCGCCAGCCAGACGCTCGCGCCAGGAACCAACACGGCCCTGGTTGCAACCGCGCTCGGCAACCTGCCGCTGCTTTATCAGTGGCAGAAGGACGGAACCAATTTGACCGACCGGGGCAACGTCTCCGGCTCCGCCACAAGTGTCTTGACGCTCACAAACGTCGTCGAGGCCAATAACGGAACCTACCGCCTGATCGTCAGCAACAGCCTTTCTTCCACGGCCAGCTCCAATGCGGTTTTGACTGTGGTTCCGCCCAGCGCCGCGGGGACCAGTCTGGCCACTTTGTATTCGTTCGCGGGCGGCGGCGACGGCGGCACTCCCAACGCGCTCGCCGCCGGCTCCAACGGAATCCTGTACGGCACGACGCAATCCGGCGGCCAGGGCGGCGCTGTTTTTACAGTCAACACTAATGGCACCGTCGCCACCCTCGCCCTGTTTGGTCCCGGCGCCGGCTTCACACCCCTGGCCGGGTTGGCGCAAGGCGGCGACGGCAATTTCTATGGCTCAACAGAATTCGGCGGGACCAACGGCCTCGGCAACATTTTTGAAATGACTCCCGCCGGCGCGCTGACCAATCTCTATTCCTTCACGGGCGGCAGCGACGGCAGTTATCCCAGCGCCGCCCTGGTGTCAGGCGACGATGGCAATTTTTATGGCACAACAGCCACCGGCGGCGATGACGGCGCGGGCAACATCTTCAAAATGACGCCGGGCGGCCTGCTGGCCAATCTCTACTCGTTCACCAACGGCGCGGATGGCTCCGGCCCGGTCGGCCCTCTGGCGCTGGGGAGCGATGGCAACTTCTATGGCATGACGGCAGGCGGGCTTCATGGATACGGCAATGTGTTCAAAATGACTCCCGGCGGTGCGCTGTCAAACCTATACTCGTTCACCGGCGGCGCGGATGGCTCCGCTCCGGCTGGCGCGCTTGCGCAAGGCACGGACGGCAATTTCTACGGCGTCACCCGGCACAACACCATCTCCGGTTTTTCCTTCTACGGCACGATCTTCAAAATATCCCCCAACGGCGCGCTGACCACCCTCTATAGGCTCAATTACACCGACGGCGCTTATCCTTCCGCCGGGCTGATTCAGGGCGGCGACGGCAATTTCTACGGCACGACCTACACCGGCTCCGCCTTTACCAACGGCACGGTCTTCCGCATCACTCCCGGCGGCGTACTGACTACACTTGTTGCGTTTGATGGGTTCGACGACGGCGCCCATCCTGAAACGCCGCTGGTGGAGGGCGCCGATGGGCGCCTCTACGGCACGACCAGCGCCGGCGGTCCGGGCGGCCGCGGCTCCGTCTTCCGCCTCAGCTTCACCTCCGCCCCGCGATTCACCAGCCAGCCCGGCAGCCAGACGGTCTTCGAGGGGGCGGGCACAACATTCAGCGCAACCCTCTTCGGCGCTCCGCCGCTGTTCTGCCAGTGGCAAATGGGCGAGACCAACTTGATTGGCGGCAACAACGTCTCCGGGGCCAATTCCCGCGTTCTGAGTCTCACCAACATAACGATGGCCAATGCCGGAACCTACACCCTCATCGTCAGCAACGCGCTCGGCTCGGTGGCCAGTGCCGGCGCAGTCCTGACCGTCATCCCCGCGCCCGCCTTCCTGACCATCGCGTTCAGCCAAACCACCGTCACCTTTGTTTTCAGCACCGTCGCGGGCCGTACCTATCAACTCCAGTCCGCGCCCGATTTGACTTCCGGCAACTGGGCCAATTCCGGCAGGCCTTTCCAGGCCGCCGGCAGCACCACCACGATGGCCGTCGTCGTTCCTCCCGACGCGCAACAGTTCTACCGCGTCGAGTTGGTGCGTTAGAAAAAAGGTAACTATTCAGGTAGGGACAGCGCGCCGCGCTGTCCCCGCCGCGTCCAGCGGCGCAAAGGATCACCCCGCGGACGCCTCGGCGAGGCGTCCCTACCTGAGGAGTTGTGAAAAAAAAGCTCTTGACTATTGGTTAGCGAACACTCACTTTGTCGCCAATGAAACGGAGGCGCATGACGGCGGAGGACCGGAAGCGGGCGATTGTTGAGGCGGCTTTGCCGCTGTTCGCCCGCCAGGGTTATGCCGAGACGACCACCAAGGACCTGGCCCTGGCGGCCGGCGTTTCCCAACCCCTGCTCTACAAACATTTTCCCAGCAAGGAGGCCCTTTACCGGGAAATCCACAAGTACAGCGGCCGCGACATCGAGCATGCCGCCCAAAAGCTGGCCGGCCTGAAACCCTCCGCCTCCACTCTTGTTTATCTGGTCTATTATTTCATGCGCGCCCTCGTGCTCGGCAAGCCGGCCGGGGTCATCGAATGGGACACCCGCCACCGCCTCATGCTGATGAGCCTGCTGGAAGACGGTGCCTTCGCGCGGATGGTCTATCGGAGCCGGTTCGAGTGTTATTGCTCGCGCATGGAGGCCTGCCTGGACGCCGCCGTCGCCGCGGGGGACGCGGTCAAAACCCCGCTCACGCCGGGCAACCGCGCCCGCTTCGCCTTCCACGTGGGAGCCTGGCTGGCGGTGGTTTATCTGCCGCCCAAGCCGGCCATCAATTACCGGGCTTCGCGGGAAAAGCTGCTCGACCAGTGTGTCTGGTTTGTCCTGCGGGGCATGGGGCTGACCGACCAGGCCCTGGCCACTTACTACAATCCCGGCGCGCTGGCCCTGTTTTTTCAAACATAAGCCCGGCGCCCTCCAATAAGTTAGCATATATTCACCAATTGAGATATAAACGGAGTTTCACAAGCCACAACAAGAGCGATTCCAATGCCGATGAAACATAAGAATAATCATTTCCTTTTCCCGTGGAAAGCGGCCCTTGCGGCCGTTTCCTGCGGGTTGTCCATGACCGCCTGCAACCGCCAGGCCCCAGCCCCGCCCAGCTTCGTGCCGGAAGTGGCCACGGTGACAGTGGCGCTCCAACGGGTCGCGCTGACGACGGAGTTGCCGGGGCGCACCTCGCCGTATCGGGTTGCCGAAATCCGGCCCCAGGTCAACGGCCTGATACAGAAACGCCTTTTTACGGAAGGTTCGGATGTGCAGGCCGATCAAGTCCTTTACCAGATTGATCCCGCTCCCTTCCAGGCGGCGCTCGACAATGCCAAGGCCGCCCTGGGCCGCGCCGAGGCCAACCTGCCCGCTCTTCAGTCAAGGGCGGATCGCTACAAGCAGGCGCTGGCCGACAAAGCGGTTGCCCAGCAGGACCTGGATGACGCAAATGCCGCCCTGAAACAGGCCCAGGCCGATGTTGCCTATTACCAGGCGATGGAGGAGATGGCGCGCATCAACTTCGGCTACACTCGCGTGGTCTCGCCCATCTCCGGCAGGATTGGAAGATCCTCCGTCACGGATGGCGCCATTGCGACGGCCTATCAACCCATGGCCCTGGCCACCATTCAGCAACTGGACCCCATTTACGTGGATGTGCCCCAATCCACCACCGAACTGCTCCGTTTGGAGGAAAAACAGATGGGCCGTGACGGGACAAACGCCAACCTGGTGGATCTAATCCTCGAAGACGGCGCCAAGTATCCGTTGCAGGGGACCAATCAATTCCGCGACGTCTCGGTGGATCCGACTACCGCATCTGTAATCTTGCGGATGATTTTCCCCAATCCCAACGGCGTCCTCCTGCCGGGCATGTTCGTTCTCGCGGTGGTCAAGGAGGGCGTCAATGAACAGGGCATTCTCATTCCCCAGCAAGCCGTGTCGCGCGATCCGAAGGGAAATCCCATGGCTTTGATTGTGAACGCCTCCGGCAAAGTGGAGCAACGGATGATCGTCCTGGACCGCGCCATTGGCGACCAGTGGCTGGTCTCCTCCGGCCTTGCGCCGGGCGACCGCGTCATCGCCGAAGGGATGCAAAAGGTCCAGCCCGGCGTTCCTGTCAAGGAGGTGCCGTTCCAGACCGGCGCAAAACCGGGCGCGCAACCGCCGGCAAAGACGGTCCCGGAAACCCCGGCATCCAACTAACGGAGACGCGCCATGTTATCAAGGTTCTTCCTAAAACGGCCGGTTTTCGCCTGGGTCATCGCCATTATTCTCATGGTCGCCGGCTGTCTGGCGATCCATACGCTCCCAATCTCACAATACCCGCCCATCGCGCCCCCCTCCATTGCCATCACGGCCTTTTATGCCGGCGCGTCGGCGGAGACGGTTGAAAACAGCGTGACGCAAATCATCGAGCAGAAGATGACGGGTTTCGACAAGATGCTGTACTTGACTTCCACCAGCGATTCCTCCGGCAATGCCCGTGTCGAGCTGACGTTCGCGCCGGGCACCGATCCGGACCTGGCCTGGGCCCAGGTGCAGAACAAGCTTCAACTGGCCACGGCGAGCCTGCCGGAGGTCGTGCAGCGCCAGGGGGTGATGGTCAGCAAGTCCACCCGCAACTATCTCATGGTCGTCGGCCTGATCTCCGAAGACGGGACCATGGATGGCAATGACTTGCGGGACTATGCGCAGTCCAGCCTGGAAAAAGTGCTCTCGCGGGTGCCGGGGGTGGGTGAAGTGATGGAATTCGGCGGCCAGTACGCAATGCGGATCTGGCTCAATCCCGACAAGCTGACCGAATATAACATGACGATCCAGGATGTCACCGCCGCGCTGCAGGCCTACAATGTGGAAGTGTCCGCGGGGCAGTTCGGCGGAGCGCCCGCCGAGAAGGGCCAGCGCATGAATGCTTCCATCGTTGTCCAAAGCCTGCTCAAGACACCCGAAGAGTTTGCCGCCATCCCCATCCGCACCAACCCGGATGGCTCCCGCGTCCGAATCCAGGATGTCGGGCGCGTGGAACTGGGCACCGAATCCTACGATGTGGAAGTCTATTACAACGGGAAGCCCTCCGCCGCCATGGCCATCCGCCAGTCCGCCGGCGCCAACGCGCTGGACACCGCAAATGCCGTCCGGGCCAAGCTGGAAGAGATGAGCCACTTCTTCCCCCCCGGCGTGAAGGTCGTTTATCCTTATGACACCACGCCCTTTGTCAGGGTCGCCATCAGCGAGGTGGTCAAGACTCTCTTCGAGGCCATCGTGCTGGTTTTCCTGGTCATGTATCTCTTCATGGGAACCATGCGCGCCACCTTGATCCCCACTATCGCCGTGCCCGTGGTCATCCTGGGGACTTTCGCCGTGTTGGGTTTTTTCGGCTTTTCCATCAACATGCTGACCATGTTTGCCATGGTGCTCGCCATCGGCCTTCTGGTGGACGACGCCATTGTCGTGGTGGAAAACGTGGAACGAATCATGGCCGAGGAAGGTCTTTCCCCGCTCGATGCCACTCGCAAGTCCATGGACCAAATCACCAGCGCGTTGATCGGCATCGGATTGGTTCTCTCCGCCGTTTTTGGTCCCATGGCCTTTTTCAGCGGTTCCACCGGCGTGATCTACCGTCAATTCTCCATCACCATCATTGCCTCCATGCTCCTCTCGGTCGTGGTGGCCTTGATCCTTACGCCGGTGCTCTGCGCTTCGTTTCTCAAGCCGGTCCCCAAGGGGCATGAACCTGCGGAGGCGGGTGTCTGGTTCCTCCGTCCCTTCTTCCGGTGGTTCGACCGCCTCTTTTTTCGGGCCAGAGAGCGTTACTTGCTTGTGGTGGGCCACTCCCTTTCCAGGAAAATCCGCTATCTCTTCCTTTTTCTTCTTGTCGTCGCCGCCATGGGATTCCTCTTTTATCGCATGCCCACCGCCTATCTTCCCGATGAAGACCAGGGCGTCCTGTTAGTCCAGGCCGTCCTCCCGGCCAACTCCACGTTGGAGCAAACCAAGGAGATCATGGAAGGAGTCAAAGCCCATTTTCTGGAAGACGAGAAGGATGCGGTCGAATCCTGCTTTACCGTTTCCGGCATGAACCTGGCCGGCCAGGGACAGAACGGGGGCCTGGCATTCATCAAGCTCAAGGATTGGAAACTGCGGAATCGGCCGGCCCTGAAAGTGGACGCCGTCGCCGGAAGAGCCATGATGAACTTTTTTCAAATCCGCAACGCCATGGTCTTTGCCTTCCCCCCGCCGGCGGTCCCGGAATTGGGCATGGCCAAGGGGTTTGACTTCGAGTTGCTGGATCGCGGCGGTCTGGGTCACGCGGGACTGGTCGCGGCCCGCAACCAACTTCTGGGCATGGCCGCACAGGACCCCGCATTGAGCAACGTCCGCCCCAACGGCTTCGAAGACGTGCCGGAATATCGGGTGGACGTGGATTGGGAGAAGGCCGGCGCCATGGGGGTTCCCATCACCGCGATTCACAATACCATTTCCGCGGCCTTCGGCAGCGAGTATGTCAATGATTTCATCCAAGGCGGTCGTGTCAAACGGGTGTTTGCCCAAGCCGACGCCCCCTACCGCATGTTGCCCAAGGACCTCGAGAAACTCTACGTGCGCAACAACGCCGGCGGTATGGTCCCCTTCTCTTCCTTCGCGTCCGGCCACTGGACTTCCGGTTCGCCGAGGCTCGAGCGATTCAACGGCTTTTCGTCCATCAACATCCAGGGCGAAGCGGCGCCCGGAAAGAGCACCGGCGAAGCCATGCAAGCCATGGAAGGGTTCGTCAAGAAGTTGCCGCCGGGGATCGGCTTTGATTGGAACGGCCTTTCCTACCAGGAGCGCCAGGCCGGCGGGCAGACAGCTCCCCTTTACGCCTTTTCCATCCTCGTCGTCTTCCTCTGCCTGGCGGCCTTGTACGAGAGTTGGCCAATCCCCATTTCCATTTTGCTGGCCCTTCCCCTGGGGGTCATCGGCGGCGTCACCGCCTCTTCCCTCCGGGGATTGCCCAATGACATCTATTTCCAGATCGGCCTGTTGACCACGCTTGGTTTGACAACCAAGAACGCCATCCTCATCGTCCAATTCGCCAAGACCCGGGTCGAAGAAGGCATGGGCCTCATCGAGGCCACTCTGGAAGCGGCCAAACTGAGGCTGCGTCCCATCGTCATGACTTCCCTGGCCTTCGGGTTCGGCGTTCTCCCGCTGGCTTTTGCGGCGGGCGCGGGCGCGGGCGCGCAGAAGGCCATCGGCACCGCCGTGCTGGGCGGAGTGATCACCTCCACCTTCCTGGTCATCCTCTTTGCACCGCTGTTCTATGTCATCATCCAGAAGACTCTTGGCAATCGGGGCCGGCTGGAAACCGCCCCAGGCGCGAAGTCAAATCCATCCGGGAATCAATAATATGAACAAGAACACCTTTCTTCTCTTGGCCGCCTTTGCCCTCATCCCGGCTGGCTGCACCATGGCGCCCAATTACAACCGGCCCAATCCGCCGGTCCCAGCCGCATGGCCCGCGGACGCCGCCGCACTCCAGCCGCCCACAAATGCGCCGGACGCGCCGCAGCCGCTCTGGAGGGAATTTTTCACCGACGAAAAACTCCAACAAGTCATCGCCTCCGCCCTCACCAACAATCGCGATCTGCGGGTTGCCGCTCTCAATGTCGAGATGGCCCGGGCGCAGTACGGCATTTCAAGAGGCGAATTATTCCCAATTGTCAATGCAACCGGCTCCATGCTCAGACAGCACATTCCTGCCAATGTCCAGGGCTTCCCGGAGTCCATGAATATCAAGAGCTACAGTGTCAATCTCGGCGTCGCCTCCTGGGAAATTGACTTCTTTGGCCGCATCCGCAGCCTCAAGGACGCGGCATTGCAGCAATACCTCGCCACGGAGCAAGCCCGCGACAGCGCGCAGATTCTCCTGCTCTCTTCGGTTGCCAACGCGCATCTCTCCCTGGCTGCGGATCGCGAGAGTCTGGCCCTGGCGCAAACCACGCTGGCGGCCCAGCAGGGCACCTTCAACATGATCCAGCGCCGCCACGAACTGGGCCTTGCCGCGGATTTGGACGTCGAGCGCGCCAAAACGCAAGTGGACGGCGCACGCCGCGACATTGCCAGCTTCCAACAACTCATCGCGCAGGATGAGAATGCCCTGGCACTTCTGGTCGGTTCACCGGTCCCGGAGGACTTCCTGCCAACCCGGCTCGATGACATTGCGCCGCTCAAAGAACTAAACCCTGGTTTGTCCTCCGACGTCCTCCTCCTCCGCCCGGATGTCCTTCAAGCCGAGGACCTGCTCAAGGCGGCCAACGCCGACATCGGCGCCGCGCGGGCGGCATTCTTCCCGCAAATTTCCCTCACAGGCGCCTTGGGCACCTCCAGCAGCTCTCTCTCCGGCCTTTTCAAAGCCGGCTCCGGCGCGTGGAACTATGCGCCCCAGATTGTCATGCCCGTTTTCGACGCCCGCACTTGGTCGGCGCACAAGGCCGCCAAAGTGCAGCAAGAAATCGCCGTCGCCCAATACGAGAAGGCCATTCAGAGCGCCTTCCGCGATGTGGCCGACGCCCTGGCCATCCGCGGCGCCGTGGACCGGGAGGTCGAAGCCCAACAATCCCTGGTTCAGGCCGTGGCCGAGACCTATCGCCTTTCCAATTCCCGTTACAACATGGGCATTGACAGCTACCTCAGCGTCCTGGATGCCCAACGCTCCCTCTATGCGGCCCAGCAGGGGCTGGTCTCCCTCCGCCTGGCAAAACTCGCCAGCCAAGTCCGCCTTTACTCCGCCCTCGGCGGCGGCTGCGAAAAATAGCCTGCCACCCTTCGCGTTCAGGCTTCGCGGCCGGAAGGCCGCTTTGGAGTGCGCGCGCGCCAGTGCCGCTTTTCCCCCTGGCTCGCGCCGTCTTATCGAGGCCCCGCCAATTGATTCACCGCGCCAAGCAGCGGCAGATAAGCCGCCAAAATCGCGGCGAGCACCACCACCAGAAGTCCCGTCGTCGCCGCGAAAAAGCCTATCCAGGGTGGAACCCGGTCGGCTTTGCGAAACCAAACCCAGACGCAATAGACCGCCGCCAAAATCGGCAGCGCAACCACGACCGGACGCAGGCTGACGCAAAGCAGCGTAAAATGATCTTCTTCACAACACCTCTTGACAAAAATTAGGACCTATGCTTAAATTGTCCGCGTGAGGCACGAAGGCACAGTTTGCGGGCGCAGCCGCGAGGCGGCGGCCAGTGGTATTGCGGATTGCGGATTGCGGATTGCGGATTATCCGATCTGCCATGCCTCCCGTTCGTCCTGTGCGTCCCTTTCGTCCCTTTCGTCCCCTCCCGGCTCCTTGGGAGCGCCCTTCAACCGGGGTCCCCCGCCCCACTCTTGCCCGCCGCAAGCCGTTTTTTGCGAAAATTGCTTTCCGCGCTATATTAGTACCATGCCTGACCAAGCTCAGAAGAACCGGCCGGTCGCCCCGGGCAGCGGGGGCGGCGGCGACGGACCCAGCGCGCCGAAGATTGAGAAGCCCAATACCGAGGAGCTGCTCAAGCGCATGCGCAAGGTGGACCCCGACCAAGCCAAACGTTACCGCCAACGCACCGGGCAATGAGCGATTCCAAAATCGCCGGCCGCTGTTTTCCCGGCACGAGCATCGGCGCGCAGCGCCGACGCTACACTTAACGGCGCGCAGCGCCGAACCCACACCATGAGCGACACTAAAATCGCCGGCGATTTCCTTTCCCTCCTGGCCGAGCGGCATCTTTTGCCGGCCGACCCGGCGCAGGCCCGCGGCGCGCCGGTCGAAACCCAGGCCACCACCGTCTTCGCCTTCCATTACGCCGACGGTGTGCTCATGGCCGGCGACCGCCGCGCCACCGCCGGCAATGTGATTGTCACCGACCGTGTGGAAAAGATCATCGAAGTGGACTCCACTTCGCTCCTGGCGGTGGCGGGCGTGCCGGCGACGGCCTTTGAAATGGCGCGCGTGCTGCAAACTTCCTTCGAGTATTACCGGCGCAGCCAGTTGCAGCCGCTCAGTTTGCCCGCGCGCGTCCGGGCGCTGGCCCGGCTGTTGCGGGACAATCTGCCAATGACCTTGCAAGGCATCGGCGTCGTCGTGCCCCTTTTTGCCGGCGTGGATCATGGCGTTTCGCCGCCCCAGGCGCGCATTTATTTTTACGATCCGCTCGGCGCCCAGTTCCAGGCTGTCGGCTACGCCGCCTCCGGCTCCGGGGCGGGCACGATCCGCAGCGTGCTGAGTTTTCAGGAACGGCACGCCGGCGCAAAACCTTCGCAAATGAACTTGCGGGAAGCGGTGCGCTTCGCGCTGGCCCTCCTGAACACCGCGTCGGAATTCGATTCCGCGACCGGCGGGGTCAACCCCGCCACGGAAAACTTCGCCACCATAAAACTGCTCAAGCCCGCCGGCGTCGAAACCGTCACCGGACGTCAACAAGAGGAATTTCTGCATGACTGAAGAACCCTACCGCTGGCTGGAGGCGATGGCCAACCGCCGCGAATACGTCCGCGACCAGCTCAAGGGCGGCTCGCCCGTCTTTGCCGTCAGTTTGCCGGACGGCATTCTGTTGCTCGGCGTCGGCGGCGGCCAGTCCAAGGTCTTTGAATTGTTCGACCGCCACGCGCTGGCCGGACTGGGGCATCCGGCGGACATCGAAAAAGTCCGGCAGGCGGCGATTGACGCGGCGCATCTGGAGGCCTTTACCCGCGCGGCGGAAGATGTCAGTTTGCGGCGCCTGATCAGTTTCGGCCTCAGCCCCCAGTTGAAGGCGCAGTTTGACCAGATTTTCAGCGCGCCTTTTTTGGTGGAATTGCTCCTGGCCGAATTGGGACCCGAGCCGGGCCGGGATTTGTTGTTCCGATTGCACTTCGACGGCGCATTTTCTGTCCAGTCCGGCGGCGCCGTCATCGCCGCCAGCCAGCCCGAAGCCGAGTCCGCCGGGCAAAGCTGGCTGAATGAGGCGTTGCGGGACAAAACGGGCCGGGCGGAAATTGTGGACCTGCTGTTGCAGGCCTGGTGGTGCCAGGCGCAAAACAAATGGCTGGCTGAATCGGTCCCCGCCGCTGCCCAGCGCCAGGCCGGCTGGCGCGAGGCGGTCCGCGGCAAGACCGTCGAGATCGGCTGGCTCGCGCGCCAAGCCCCGCGTCCCGCCCGCTACCAGCCGCTGACACTTTCCGACTTGGGATTGTGAACATTCCTTCACGCTGCGGATGAAAACTCTTGAACAGGAGATAACAGAGATAACAGAGATGAAAAATCCACCGTGCAATGCCTCATTCTCAGAAGGTTGGGCGAGACTCCGTCGAGCCGTGACTCGATCCAAATCCGCTATTGGCAAGCTGCAATCGAGTCAGGGCTCGACAGAGTCTCGCCCTACCGCGGAGGCCAATCCGCAATCCGCAATCCTAACATGAACCGCATCGTTGGCTTGGAAACGGAATACGGCTGCCTCGCGGCCGACGACCCCGGCGTCCCGGCGGCCATCGCCCGGGTGCGCGACTGGATCTTCCACGAGCAACGATTCGGCATGATTGACGTCCATCAGCGGGATTGGGACGAACCGGCCGGCAACGGCGGTTTCCTGTTTAACGGCGGTCGGTGCTACGTGGACATGGGCCACCTGGAGTATTGCACGCCCGAGTGCTTGAGCCTTTCGGATGTCCTGCTTTACGACCAGGCGGGCGACGCCATTCTGGTTCAGGCCCTCCGGGCGCTGGGCCTGGAGGAAAAAGTCAGTTTCATCCGCAACAACGTGGACCACTATTCCGGCGCCACCTTCGGCTGCCATGAGAATTACCTCCTCCGCCGCTCCGCGCCCCTGTCCGAAACCAACCTCCACTCCCTGCTCGCCTTTCTGGCCTTGCGCATGCTCTACTCCAGCGCCGGCCGCGTCGGCGCGGCCGCGTCCTCCGAGGCCCGCGGCGAATGGCCCCGGCCCGGCCCCGGCCCCGGCTTCCAAATCAGCCAGCGCGCCGACTACATCAACAACGATCTGTTCGAATGGGTCCAATTCAACCGCGCCATCATCAACACCCGCGACGAACCGCTGGCCGACGCCCGCAAATACCGCCGCCTCCACCTGCTCCACGGCGACACCAACGTGCAGCCCGGCAGCCTGCTCCTCAAGGTGGGCACCACGGCGCTGGCGCTGGATATGCTGGAGATGAACTGCCTTCCACAAATTATACTTGACAACGCCGTCGCCGCCTTCCGCCAGCTCTCCCGCCAGCCTGACGGCCCGTGGCTGGTCCGCCTTTCCGACGGCCGCTGCGTGGAGGCGGTGGCCCTCCTCCGGCAGTTTCACCTCGCGGCCCGCAGCGAGCTGGGCGGGCGCGACCCGGAAACCGACCTGCTCCTCTCCGTGTGGGAGGAAACGCTGGACGCCCTGGCCGCCGATCCGGCGGCGCTGGTGGGCCGGGTGGATTGGATTACCAAGCGGTGGTTGCTGCAACAATTTTGCGACCGTGAAAAAATCCCCTGGAGCCATCCCTGGCTCAAGTCGCAGGACCTGGAATATCACCAGGTGGATCCGGCCCGCAGCCTCGGGCTGGCCGCGGCCCGGACGCCGCCGCAGTGGGAAATCCGGCCCCAGGACGCCGCGCGCGCCGCGCTGGAGGCCCCGGCCAACACCCGCGCCCGCGCCCGCTCGCGCGTCATGCGCCTGCTCCAGAACGAACCGTGCGCCTATTACATTGACTGGGAGATCATCGGCATCGAGGGCTGCCACGCCCTGCTCCTCCCCAACCCCTTCGATCCCAACCCCAAAGACGCCGAGAAATGGATCCAATTCCTGCTCTAGTTTTTGCTGGTTTCCCCGCCGGGACCGGCTACGATGCCAATGACCGATGATCAATATACGTTTGCAAAACCACCCATTACCGTTATGTCGCTAAGACTGGAAAGGGTCCGTGAACTGCTGAAACGCGAGATCGGCGAGATCATTCGCCGCGAACTCCCCGTCAATGAAGCCGGCTTGATCAACGTCAACGACCTCCAAGTGGCGGCCAACTTGAAAAACGCCACCGTCTTCATCGGCATCCTCGGCGGCAAGGCCCAAAAGGAGAAAGGCATGGAATTGCTCGAAAAGAAGCGCATCCGCATCCAGGGCATGATCGCCAGGGGCGTGGTCCTCAAATACACCCCCCGGCTCAGATTTGTCCTCGATGAGTCGGTCGAACGCGGCAACCGCGTCCTCAAGATCATTGAGGAACTGGAGAAACTGGAGCCGCCCCCGCCCTCTGAATGAATCCCATCCCAAGATCCCGGATCGCGATGTAGCGTCGAGCCTCCGGCTCGACCCCCACCCTCTTCATGAAATCCCATCCCAAGATCATTGACCGGATTCTGGAAAAAATCCGCGACAGCCGCACCATCTGCGTCGGCGGCCACATCCGGCCGGACGGGGATTGCATCGGCTCGCAACTGGCCCTGGCGCTGGCTTTGCGCCGGCAAGGCAAGGAGGTGGTTTGCTGGAACGAAGATGCCCTGCCCCAAAAATACGCCTTCCTCGACCCCGGCCACCTGGTGCAAAAACCCAAAGCCGGCCCGGAATTTGACCTGGTCATCGCACTGGATTGCGCCAGTTTTGAACGCCTCGGCTCGATTGGCCCCGCCGTCGAACACCGCCGGCTTCTGATCAATATTGACCATCACCAGAGCAACACCCGCTATGGCGATTTGAACTGGATTTCCGGCCGCGAAGCCTCCACCGGCGAACTGGTCTTCCGCCTCCTTCGCGTCGCCGCCTGGCCCATTACACCCGCCATGGCCGATTGCCTCTTCACCGCCGTCTCCACCGACACCGGCAGCTTTCAATACCCCACCACCCAGCCCGTCACCTATCACACCGCGGGCGAACTGGTCAAATTGGGCGCGAACCTGGACACCGTCTGCCGGGAAGTCTATCAGTCCTTTTCCCTCTCCCGCGTCCGCCTTCTCAAACACCTTTACAGTCATTTCCATCTCACTTGCCACGACCGCATCGCCTACCTCTGGCTCAAGAACCGCGATTTCGCCCGAACCGGCGCGGACCGCAACGATACCGAGGGGCTGATTGACCATCTGCGCGCCATTGAACCGGTTGTTGTCGCCTGTATTTTTGAGGAGGTGGAACCGGAACTGACCCGCATCAGCCTCCGCTCCAAATCCGACGCCGTGAACGTCAATGACATCGCCGCCCAATTCGGCGGCGGCGGCCACGCGGCCGCGGCCGGCGCGCGCATCGCCGGCAGGCCCCTCTCCGTCCAGCGCCGCGTCGTGGCCGCCATCAAGAAAACCCTTCCCCCATCCCGCTAATTTTGCCATGCACGAGTTCGATTCATTGGACGGCGCCGTTCTAATTGACAAGCCGGCAGGCCCCACTTCGCACGACGTGGTGGACGCCGTTCGCCGCAATTTCGGCCTCAAAAAAGTCGGCCATTGCGGCACCCTCGATCCCGCCGCCACCGGCCTGCTGATCCTGGTTTTGGGCCGCGCCACCAAGCTCTCCGAGAGGTTGATGAGCGACGACAAAGTCTATGAAGGCTGCGCCAAATTCGGCGAGACCACCGACAGTTACGACGCCGACGGCGAACTGGTCGCTTCCCTGCCCGTGCCGCCGATGACCCTGGAGGAAATCAACCAGGCCGCCGCGGCTTTTCAGGGCGACCAAATGCAGATGCCGCCGATGGTTTCCGCCGTCAAAATCAAAGGCGTGCCCCTTTACAAAATGGCCCGCAAGGGCATTGAAGTGGAGCGCAAACCCCGGCTCATCCATGTCTATAGCTTCCGTTTCGCGCGCTATGACGAGCCGCTGGGCTGGTTCCGCGTCGCCTGCACCAAGGGAACCTACGTCCGCGCCCTGGTCCATGAACTGGGCGCCAAAACCGGCCCCGGCGCTCATCTCGCCTCGCTGCGCCGCGTCATTTCCGGCAAATTCGATGTCAAGGACGCCATCCCCTTTGAAGATGTGCTGAAACTCTCGCCCGCCGGCCTGGAACAGCGCGTCCTTCCATTTTTACAATTGACCCATGCAACTCCTTAGCGTTGAAGCCATTGTCACGGCCCTGAATGAGGCGCAAGTGCAATACTTGATCGTCGGCGGCCTGGCCGTCAACGCGCACGGTTACGAGCGTTTGACCCGGGATGTGGACCTGGTAATCGGCCTGGAACCCGGCAACATTATTCGCGGAGTGCGCGCCCTGCAAAGCATCGGTTACCAGATGGTCATCCCGGTGACGCCGGAACAATTCGCCGACCCGGCGACGCGGGAAATGTGGCGCCGGGAAAAGAACATGATTGTCCTCAAGTTCTGGAGTGACACTCATGGGCGCACACCCGTTGACGTTTTCGTTTATGAACCCTTCGACTTTGCGCTCGAATATGCCCGGGCGAAGCAGGAAAACATCACCGGCAAAGCCCAGGCCCCCATTGTTGGATATGAAGCCCTTGTCGCCATGAAACTGGCCGCGGGTCGCGACCGGGATTTGCTGGACATCCAGGAGCTTCGCAAACTGGACCCCCACCGATGACCCAGGAAGAACTATACGCGCACCCTGGCTGGCGCTGGTGCAGTTCCGAAGGCGCGGAACTCCACACCCTGCTTCTCGGCTTGCAAACCTCCTTTCGGGAAAAACTCGAATGGCTGGAGGAAGCCGAAACCCTCACGCTCCAGTTGCGCGCCCAGCGCGAGTCCCAACCGGGGGCAAAAAGCACCCAAACGCAGAACCATGAACCTCCTCCACAGCACCGCTGAATTGCCGGCCGGCTCGCGCCCGGTCTGCCTGGCCATCGGGGTTTTCGACGGCGTCCATCTGGGGCATCAGCGGGTCATCCGCAAGGCCGTCGGCGACGCCGCCGAATGCGGGGGCCTGTCTGTGGTAATCACCTTCGACCGCCATCCCGCCGCCGTGCTGGCGCCCGCGCGCGTTCCGCCGCTGATCTATCCGCTGGCCAGGAAGCTGCGCGCCTTTGCCGAACTGGGGCCGGACACCGCCTGCGTTATTCATTTTGACAAGGCCTTCAGCGAGATTGCCGGGGAGGATTTCATTCGCGGCCTGGCTCGCGACTGCGACCGGCTCCGGAGCCTTTCGGTGGGCCGGGCCTTTACCTTTGGCCGCGGGCGCTCCGGCAATGTCGCCTTGCTCAACGCGCTGGGAAAGGAACTCCACTTTGCCGTCCATGCCCTGGCGGAAGTTTCCCTGGATGGCCGGCCCGTCAGCAGCACGCGGGTGCGCGCGGCGGTGCGCGCGGGGCGCTTCGCGCTGGCCGGCCGGATGCTGGGCCGTCCTTATGCTCTCTGCGGGCGCATCATCAAGGGCAGCGGCGTGGGCCGGCAACTGGGCGTACCGACCGCCAATCTGGATGTGGCCGGGCTGGTGCTGCCGCCGTCCGGGGTTTATGCGGCGCGCGCCTTTGTGCTCGGCCGGAGCCATGCCGCCGCTGTCAACATTGGCTCCCGCCCCACCCTCGCCCCCCAGGAGACCCATGAGTCCCATAAGTCCTATTCGTCCTATTCCTCAGTCGCGCCCCCAACCCAAGTGGAAGCGCACCTGCTGGATTTCACCGGAGACCTCTACGGCGAGCAAATGGAACTGGCCTTCCTCAAGAAGTTGCGTGCCGAACAAAAGTTTGCCTCCCTTCCCGCCCTGCGCGAACAAATCCTCCGCGACATCGCGCGCGCCCGCCAACTGGCCGGCGATTCCCAGGCCTCGCGCAAGAACAAATCCCGATAATGGACGCCATTCAAACAGGGATCAGTGGCTGCTCCCAAAGCACATTTTTGACATTCTTGTGCGGTGCCTTTAGCGGCGTCCGCCCCCCCCACCAATGCGTCCGACCCCGCCGCCAATGCGTCCCACTCCGCCGCCAATGCGTCCGACTCCGCCGCCAATGCGTCCGACTCCGCCGCCACCATGCCCGAATTCGCTAATACGCCCAAATCCGCCAACATGCCCGAATCCAATGCCAAAATCAATCCCCACCGGCGCGAAGAACGGATCCCAGGGGTAATAAAACGGATCGTAAGGCTCGTAATAGACGGGTGCGGGCGGGGCATAATACCCAACCGGCGGCGCGTAAGCAGCGGCGGTTGCCGCCCGGGCTTGCAGCGCGTAATTAAATTGGGCCTCTGCCGCTTCGTCCTGCGCGTAGGAATAATACGTTGGCGCCGGGGCCTGCGCCGGCACTTGCACCTGCACGGGCGCCGGCGCGGCCGCCATCATCCGCGGCTGCCGCTGCAATTCGCCATAACGATGGATCATCGCCGTCAAGACCGTTCCCGGAACACCCTGTTGCTGCAACGCGATGATGTTGTCCGCACTGAGATAAAACGACAGCGGCGAATTGTTGACGTAACTGACAATGATGTCCGCCGTGATGCCGCCCTTGAACAGCTTCACCACTTCGCTCACGCCGGAAGGGTAGCCCGCGGCGGGCGCGGCGCCGCTTCCGCCAGTCTGCGCCGGCGCAGCGGCATAAGGGGCGGGCATTGCGACGGCCGTGCGCAGAGGAGGCGCCGGGGCCAGCGCCGCCGCCATATTGGTGTCAACGCCCTCGGCTGCGCGCCCGGGCGCAGTCAGAAAAAGCGCCGTCCCCACAATGGCCAGGGCGGCCGTCCCAAAAATCATCGGTTGTGTTCTCATAAATTATGTGATAAACCTCAATTACTGGAGATGCAAATTTTATTTCACTTTGCCGTCAATCTATTTAGACTGCCAACTTACCCATTCCATTCAATGAATTTTATACCCATTGCGCCGGCTCACCCGCCCCGCCCGCGCCGCCAGTGTGCCGGCTTTGGCTGGCTCCTCCTTCCCCTGCTCCTGCTCCTTCCGTTCAAGGCGGGCGCCGGCGGCGCCCCAACCGTCCTCAGTTACACCAACTCCGAACTCATCAACATCTATGACGGCTATACCTACGGCGCCAACTACCCCTCCACCCTCCAGGTTCCCCCTCTGCCGGGCGCGTTGCAGAGCCTGACCGTCACTCTTTACGGATTGAGCGACTTGGACACCAGTGGCATTGATCTTCTCCTCGCCGGCCCTAACGGCGAATCCGGCCCTACTGTGGGCTTGATGCGCTCTGCGGGCAGCGGAAAGGCCACCGGCATAACCATCACCCTCTCGGATGACGGCCCTCCTTTTCCCCCCATCCCGCTCACCAACGGCACCTACCAACCGAGCTGCGATCCAGGCAGCGGCTATTCATTCCCGAACGACACTTTCTGTCCTTTCTTCCAGGAGGGAGCCAACCAACTGTCGGACTTTATTGGAACGACCCTCGGCGGAACCTGGAACTTATACGAGTTTTATGACAGCATTGTCGGCGCCGACGGCTCGATCAGCGGCGGCTGGAGCCTGAATTTTTCATTGCTGCCCATTGCACCCGCCGTGACCAGCCAGTTCGCCACCAACGTCACCGTCTCCAATGCCACGTTGAATGCCACCGTGACCCCCGAACTCAGCGCCACGACTGTTTATTTCGAATATGGTCTCACCACCAACTATGGAGCCTTCAGCCCCACCAACACGTTGGCGTCCGACCTGGTGGATGCGACGAATGTGGCGCTGTCCATAACCGGCTTGCCGCCCGGCACAACCATTCATTACCTGGCCGTCGCGCAAAACAGCGTCGGAACAAGCTTCGGCGGCGACTCGACCTTCGCCACGTCCAACGCCCCAGCCACCGCGCCGTCGTTGCAGGCAACCCTCGCCAACCACTCCACTCTGGTTTTGACTCTCAACGGCAGTACCGGCTCCAACTATACGGTCGTCTCCGCCACCAACCTGTCGCCCCCCATCACTTGGACCCCGTTCACCAATGTCACCATCACCAACACCAACCAAGTCATCTACAAAGGTCCGCTCACCAACCGGATGCAATTCTTTGCCGTGGGGACCACGCCCCCCGCGCCGCCAGTGCTCGCTGCATCCGTCACCAACGCCAGCCTTGTCCTCACGCTCCACGGCAACCCCGGCGCCAGCTACGCCATCCTGTTGGCCACCAACCTTTCGCCCCCGATCACCTGGACCCCCTTCACCAACTTCACCATGACCAACACCGTCCAAGTCATCACCCCCGGCCCGCTCACCAACCGGGTGGAGTTCTTCCGCGCCCAACAACAATGAACTGCACTATGAAAACAACTTGCTGCCCAATCTCATTCTTCACAGCCCTCGTCTGCGTCCTTGGCCCCGCCCTGGCCGCGCAAAATCCCGCCCCGGCCGCCCCGGCGGCGGCGGCCAATCCGCTCTACGCGGCATGGAAGGGCCAGGAGGGCAAGACCGTCACCTTCAACCGCACCGAGCGCATCAGCGGCGGCGCGCCCATTCCCGGCGGCGGCGACCGGGCGGCGTCCTCCAATTCCGTTCAATTCACGCTGGTGGAATTCTCCGCCGCGCAGGCCACGATCAAGGTCGCCGCCCCCAACCAGCCGGAGCAAACCCTCGCCATTGCCGCCAAACTCATGCCCGATGATCCGGCCCTTCCCAAACCCGCCGGCGCCGAGGAACTGAAAATCGGCGGCAAGACCTATCCCTGCATCAAGTACACCTATTCCACCACTTCCAAAGCCGAGATGGGCCGCGATCCCCAGGGCCTGCGCGGCCGCGTCACCGTCTGGGTCGCCGACGGCGTTCCCGGGGGCGTCGTCAAGCGCAACATCTCCCTCACGATCCGCGCCTCCTACGACATCACCGACACCCTGGCGCCCACGCCATAGCCCTTATCCTCCGCAAGCGCATAAGTCCTATAAGTCCTATAAGTCCTATCCTAATCTCAAAGCCCGATGCACGATGGATATTATCCGTGCGCCGGAAGCGCCGCCCCGGGCGTCTTCCCTTCCCCCACTGTCTGAATTGCAGCACAGGCATTTTTGCATTTGATATTCCCGCCGGGATAGCCGATGCTGTGCGCGTAAGAATAACCGCATGAGACATTCATTTTTTAGTTGCTGCCGGCTGGCACTGGCTCTGGCTCTTTTTCCCGCCGCGGCCCGCGCCCATGCCGGCGCGCCGACAAACACCCAAGTTCCCCCACCCGCCAACCTGAGGGAGATTTCCAACACCAACATGGAGGACACGGAAGGCAACATCACCTCCCTGGTGCCCAGGTTGCTCGAGGCCCTGCATTATTCCCATCATCCGTTTGACGCGGGGATGTCGGACAAGTTCCTGGACCGTTACCTCGACACCCTGGACCACTGGCACCTTTACTTCCTGCAGTCCGATCTCAGGCAGTTCGACGGCTATAGCAACATGCTGCAGACGCTCTCGCGACAGCATGATTTTTCGCCCTCCATGGTCATCTTTTCCCGCTTCATCCAGCGGGCCGCCGAACGGACGGCTTACGTGACCAATCTGCTGCAGACGGAGACCTTTGAATTCACCAACCAGGAACGCTTCATTCCCAACCGCCACGACCTGCCCAACCCCGCAAACCTGGACGAGGCCCACCAGCTTTGGCGGCAGGAATTGCGCCTGGAGTACCTGGAAGAAAATCTCAAAACGACCAACATGGCGATTTCCGGGCCGGCCAGTCTTGACTCCCGCAGCAACGTGGTGATCTTCCTGCCCCTCCTGTTGACCAACTCCGATTCCTCCAAACCCACTGCCGTGGTGACGTCCCGGTCGGCGGCTTCGCTTCTCCCGGACAAATTCCTGAACCAGGACCGGCGTGCCTTCGGCTCCATCACCACCACACCGTCAAATCTTCTCGTGCGGCTCCAGATTCCCACCAATGAGACGCAACTGAAAATCACCAACAACTTTTACTCCAAGGATGGCAAACGCCTGGGCGGCATTAGTTTCCTCCACGTTGCGGACATGGCATCGGCGACGAACAAGGCAGCGGGGACCAACCTCCCCTTCGCTGTCACCCCAGCCGGGCAGGCGCTCCCGTTCCATCTCCAGGCGATGATCGAGTTGGACCGCAAGGACCCCGCGGAAATTGTCAAGTCGCTCGACAAACGCTACACCGGCATGCTCAAGAATTACAACGACCTGACCAACGACGATTACGTGCTGGAAGAGTACCTCACCGCGCTGGCGCACGCCTACGATCCGCATTCCGATTACATGGGCCACGCCTCCACCGAGAACTTTAACATCTCTATGCGCCTCTCCCTTTCCGGCATCGGCGCGGTCTTGAAAGAGGAGGACGGCGATTGCAAGGTCGGCGACCTCGTCGCCGAAGGTCCGGCCGCAAAGTCCGGCCTGATCACCAATGACGACATCATCACCGCCGTCGCACAAAAAGACCAGGAGCCGGTCCCCGTCACCGGCATGCCCCTGCTCAAAGTTGTGGGCATGATCCGCGGCCCCAAAGGCACTCCCGTCGTGCTGACCGTCGTCAAGGCGCATCCCTCCGATCCCTCCGCGCGCCAAATCACCGTCACCCTCGTCCGCGATGTCATCAAACTCGAAGACCAGGCCGCCAAAGCCAAGCTCTACGAGACCCCCGCTTCCAGCAACGCCCCCTCCAGGCGCATCGCCATCATTGATCTCGCCTCGTTCTATGCGGACACAGAACCGGACACGCCCGGCGAACCGCCGCGCGAGCACGGCAGCACCTCCAAGGACGTGGCCCGCCTCCTCACCCGCCTGAAAAAGGAGAATGTGGACGGGGTTATATTGGATTTGCGGCACAACGGGGGCGGTTTTCTCGAGGAGGCCATCCGCCTCACCGGCCTGTTTGTCAATGGACGGGTCCCGGTCGTGCAAACCAAGGAACCGGATGAATCCCCCGCCCAGCCGGGCACCCCCGCCCAGCCGGGCAGAATTGAGGTCGAATCCACTCCCAGGGCGCCCGTCCTTTACGACGGACCCTTGATCCTCCTGACCAGCCGCTTCAGCGCCTCCGCCTCCGAAATTGTCGCCGGCGCGTTGCAGGATTACGGGCGCGCCCTGATCGTGGGCGACGGATCCACCTTCGGCAAGGGCACTGTCCAGTCCGTCGTCGCCATGAGCAACCTGATGACCATGCGCCGCCTGCCCTTCAGTTACGATCCCGGTTCCCTCAAGATCACCATCAAGAAGTTCTATCGCGCCGGCGGTTCTTCCACCCAAAGCAACGGCGTCGCTTCCGACATCGTTCTGCCGTCCATCCTCAACTACGCCGACGTGGGCGAAAGTTCGCTGCCCAACCCGTTGCCCTGGGATGACGTCTCCAGCGCCGATTTGCCCGACTTCAACCTCGTCAAACCCTATCTGCCAGAGTTGCTCAAACGCTCCCGCACCCGCCGCGAAGCGGACTTGGATTTTGCCTACATCCAGGAGGACATCGCCGAGTATCGCAAGAACCTGGCCGACAAGAGCCTTTCCCTCAACGAGGCCGTCCGCCTGGCCGAGCAAAGCGCCAACGACACCCACCTCCAGGCCCGAAAAATCGAACGCGCCACCCGCCCCAAATCCGCCGACAAGGTCTATGACCTCACCTTGAAAAACGTGGACCTGCCCGGATTGCATGAGCCGGAAGTCAAAGCCAAACCCGCCTCCGCTCCCGGCGACGACACAGCTTCCGTTGCACCCGCCACCGGCGCGGAAGACGCGGCCGCGACCGAAGCCGCGATAACAGCAGAAGCCCGGCGCATCATGGCCGACTACATCTCCCTGCTAAAGAAACCTGCCGCCACCGCCCAGGCGCAATAAAGGCCCCGGTAGGGCGTCCCGATTCGGAATCGGGATCCCTGCCTGAATACTGACCAGGAAACCTCACGACGATTGCCTCGCAATGTAGGGGTCCAGATGCGCCAATACCCAGCGCGCCAGCCGCCCTTTGACCCGGTCCAAAAAATTCCGCGACTCCCGCCACTGCTCCAGCTCAACCCGCCGGCTGTGCGCCTTGATGCCCAAAAAAATCTCGCGCCCTTCCGCCGCAAGCCGCGCTCCGGGCACCCGCAGCATCAGCTCGTAATTGATGTTCAGGCTGCGCGAATCCAGGTTCGACGAGCCGACATACACAATGTCGTCCAGTAGAAACATCTTCGCGTGCAGTATCTGCGGCTCGTATTCGTAGATCTCCACCCCGGCCCGCAGCAGCCGCCGATAAAAACTCTGCGCCGCCAGCCGCGACAAAAAAACATCGGACTTGCCCGGCAGGATCAATTGCACTTTGGCCCCGCGCCGCGCCAGCCGCGCCATCTGGCGCAGGATGCGGCCGGGCGGCAAAAAATAGGCGCAAATAATGGCCACCCGCTGCGCATGCTTCAGATCATGGCTCAACGCCAGTTTGATCAGATTGTTCCGGCCCGGCCCGGTCAGGAGTATCTTGCCCCCGGCGAATGGGACCGCCTTTTGCCGGAACGATTTGCGCAGGCGCGAAAACGGCTTGTGCCGGAAGTTCGCCTCCGAAAACATCTCGTCCGACGCCGCCGCCAATTCCGTGACCAGCGGGCCGCGGATTTTCAGCCCCAAATCGCGCCACCCCGACGCCACCCCGTCGCCGTCATATTCGCCCGCAATGTTGGCGCCCCCGATAAAGGCTAGGTCATCGTCGCACACCAGAATCTTGCGATGATCCCGAATGCCGAATCGCTTGAGGCCCTTGGGATTGAACCGGCGAACTTGCGCGCCCGCGGCGCGAAGCGTTTCCCAATAACCGTCCGGCAGGGACATGGAGCCGAAGGCGTCCACCAGCACCTGCACCCTGGCCCCGCGGCGGCAGGCGTCGCCCAGCGCGTCGCGAAATCGGTTCGCGACCGGGCTGGGATCGAACATGTACATCTCCAGCCGGACCGAGCGTCGCGCGGCGGCGATGGCGGCGAGCATTTCCGCCAGCGCCTCGCCGCCGGTTCGCAGCCACTGAAAATCCGTCTCGCGCGACGGGTCAATGTCGTTGTGTTTCACACTCGGCCGCATTTCAATTGTGGGCCTCTCATAATCTCGATCTTCATCTTAATCCCAATCCCTATCCCAATCTCAATCCCAATCTTGCCATTCACTATTCTCATGCCGGGGCTTGACAAAAATTAGAATCTATGATTGAATTGCAAGCGTGAGGCACGAAGGCACAGTCAAACGGCGCGTCCGGCAGGAGGCGGCCTGCTGTATTGCGGATTGCGGATTGCGGATTATCCGATCCGTCCTATCCGGCCTATCCGTCCTATCCGTCCTATCTCCGCAATTGCAAATCGCGGATTGCGGTGGTCCCGTGGTCTTTTTCGCGCCTTTTGCGCCTTTTTGCGGAAAATCGGCTCAAGTGCCTTTCTATCAACAATTTACAACAAAGATCAGGTGGTTCCAATGAAGGTCAATTAAGGCTAATTAGTGTCTGGCAGAAAACTCATTGCACGAGGGATTCGGCTTGAATTGAGTCGGGAATGTTGGTTGCGTCGTTGGCTGCGGATGGCAGTTTTGGGCGGTTTGGTGCTCACC